>ENA-OQKH01000789-OQKH01000789.1-human-gut-metagenome-genome-assembly--contig:-NODE-789-length-17677-cov-2.810170_pt1 | contig 17677 bp, 17 predicted proteins | sample MGYA00242645_ERZ504791 | MGnify/ENA primary metagenome ERZ504791 (study PRJEB26092, sample SAMD00036388) | human gut metagenome | host: Homo sapiens | study: EMG produced TPA metagenomics assembly of... | reverse complement strand
AGGATAAGGTGATATTGGATTTCTGTGGAATTTTCAAAAATAACTAAAGCCCTAATCAAGTGCTGAATTAAAATTTTAATTCAGCACTATTCCTCAATTATGAATATACTATTTATATTACAATACTATAAAATAGGTGGCGTTCAAACCGTTACTCATGTATTGTCAAATAAATTCGTGCAAGAAGGACATAATTGCAATGTTTTAACTCTTACACCATCAAAAGGAGAAGAAATACACCCTATATTAAACTCCAGAATTGGTGTTTCAGTAATAGATTCTCATACATTAAGTACAAAAGAAGCGATAATTCAATTAAGGAACTTTCTGATTGACAAAAATGTTGATGTTATTATTAATCAAAGTGGACATTTATTCAGAACAACAGCTTTGATAAAAAATGCGTCAAAAGATTTAAATATTAAGATTATATCAGTACTGCACAATACTCCAAGTTTTGGATTGAAGTTCAGATATAAACATAATATTACTGGCAAGTTAAAGTATTATAAGAATATTCTAAAACTGGCATACTCTTATCGGAAGGTGTATAAAAATAGCGATTTATATATTCTCTTATCAGAATCCTTTATCTCGGAATTCGAAAAGATATCTAGATTAAAGAATCTTAAAAAAATTAGACTGATATCAAATCCTATTACAATAGCCAATGAGGATTTTATATATAATTTCGAGCGAAAAGAAAAGCAGATAATTTTTGTAGGAAGATTAGAGTATACACAAAAAAGAATCGAAAGAATTTTAAATGTCTGGGGCAAAATACAATCTGAATATAAAGACTGGGAATTAACCATAGTCGGAGATGGTCCTGACATACTAAGACTAAAAAATATTACTGAAAATAAAAATATTCAGTCTGTTAAGTTTGTAGGTTTTCAAAACCCAAAAAGCTTTTATGAGAAAGCCTCAATTTTGTTACTGACATCAGATTATGAAGGTTTCCCACTTACGATAACAGAGAGTATGAACTTTGGTGTTATTCCTATTGTCTATGGTAGTTATAGTGCCGCATACGACATTATATCTGACAACTATTCAGGTATGATATCCAAGCCAAACAATGGATTTGACGAGGAAGACTTTACAAACAAGTTGAAAATGCTTTTGTCATCGGTAACTAAGCGGAAAGATTTTTCTCTAAATGCTCTAAATGACAGTAGGAGATTTTTACTAAACAACATTTACGAAAAATGGGAAAAGATCTTGTGACAGATGAAATAACTGTTATAATGCCGGCATATAATGCTGAAAGATTGCTTCCTGCAACTTTGGATAGCATTTTGTTGCAAACTTATAAAAACTGGCATTTAATAGTAGTGAATGACGGCTCCACAGATAAAACTGCGGATATATTAGATGAATATTCTTCCAAATATAAAAACATTGAATATATTACAATCAAAAATACAGGATCGGCAAGGATTCCAAGATTAAAAGCAGCAAGTTTGAGTAATAGCGAATGGATCTGCAACATTGATTCAGATGACATTATTGAATCAACTTATTTGGAAAAATTAGTAATACAGGCAAAGAAGACAAATTCAGATATAGTTTCTCCAACCATGCATTACACAACTTTTGAAGGTGAAGTCTTTAACCAAGTACCAGATAAAGGGTTTGACTTCAATCAAGTTCTGACAGGAAAAGATGCTGCTTTTCTAACCTTTAAACAAGGTTCTGGTTCTATGATTGCATGCAATGGAATGCTTTGCAGAAAGGAATTGTATGATGAACTTCTAAAAGATGTAACCTCATCTTCCTATGTATATCAAGATGAAGTGGATTTTTTTTTTATATTACTCAGAGCCAATCGTGTTGCGTTCAGTGACGCAAAATATACATATTTTAAAAATGACAATAGTGTAACCCATACTCCCCGAGTCAAAACTTATGATAAGTTACTGACGGAAATTAAATATAACCAATTAATAAAAAGAGAATATACTGACAATTCAATTATTCGTTTGGGAAATGCTCGTTTTCTTCAAACTCTGTTTGCAAGAAGAATTAAATATTTGAAAGAAAAACATCAATTTAATAAGACTCAACAGGAAGAAATAAATCAGATGTTTAGGATGGCTTTTCATCACATAGACTTAAATGCACGCTATCCTTTGATGAAAAAAATAATGTTTTCATTTGGTTTCCAATTCTTTAAATTAAGTGTAGGCATAATTCATGGCATCAAGCGTTAGTTCAAAAAAACAAAAAAGCGCATTAATATGGAATGCAGTTGAAAGATTTTCAACTCAAGCTATTCATTTAATATTAAGTATAATCATAGCACGTCTATTAAATCCTTCAGATTATGGCTTGGTTGCTATGGTGTCAATTTTTATGGCAATAGCGCAAACTCTGATAGATAGTGGTTTTTCGAATGCTCTTATACAAAAACAAAATCGTACGGAAGTTGACTTCTCAACAATATTCCATTTTAATAATTTTGCATCATTATTTCTCTATATTGTTTTATATTTTGGTTCAATTCCAATTTCAAAATTCTACGATTCTTCTGAACTGATACCGGTTCTTAGACTATTTGCTTTCAATCTTATAATTCAAGGATTATCTATCATACAACAGACCCAATTGATAATAGAACTTAGATTTAAAGATAAAGCTAAAATATCCCTTGTTGCGGTTATTATCAGTGGAATATGCGGCATAATAATGGCTTATAATGATTTCGGACCATATGCGTTGGTTTGGCAGATTATAATAATGAATGCTATTACAACGATTGGGATATGGATAATGAAACCATGGAAACCGATGCTGGTATTCTCCTTAAGTTCATTTAGAACGTTATTCAAATTCAGTTCCAAAATTATGATAGGAGGATTGTTGCACAGTGTATATACTAACATTTATTCTCTTATAATCGGAAAAATATACAATAGCGCAGCATTGGGGCTTTACACAAAGGCAAATAATTTAAGTAAAACACCTTCTTTACAAATTGCAACCATTATCGATCAGGTTTCATATCCTGTATTATGCGGATTACAAAACGATAGTGTTCAACTTAAAACAATGTTTTTTAAATATTTACGCCTATCATCATTTATTATAACCCCAATAATGATTCTTTTATGCTGCCTGGCAAGACCTTTGGTTATTATACTGTTAGGTACTAAATGGGAAGCAATGATAATTTTTCTACAAGTTCTAAGTTTGGCTTACATATTGGAACCTGTTCAGAAATTTAATTGGCAATTGTTGAATGTTCATGGTCGTTCTGACTTGTCTCTTAAGTCTGAAGTAGTAAAAAAAATAATCAGTATATCTCTTCTGCTAATAGCTATTCAATTTGATGCGATTTATGTCGCACTGTCTTTATTGATATATTCGGTTTGTGATGTAATTATCATTATATATTTTGTGAGACAAATAACAGATATCAGCTACAAGGAAGAAATTAGGCAATTAAAGCCTTTTTATATTGGGGGACTCCTAATGTGTTTGTTGATATATTTAACAATTTGTCTTATCAGTAATGTATATATATCATTTATTGTCGGTCTATTAGTAGGCTTGGTAACGTATGCCATTATTTGTAGACTATTTAATTGTCCTGAACTTAAACACATATCTAAAAAATTATGATTCATATAGTATGTGGAATTGACGACAAATTTGTAATGCCATGTGGAGTTCTTATGTCTTCCGTTTTTGAAAATAACAAGAATGAGCAAATTGAATTTCATGTTATTACGGCAGGACTGAAAAACGAAAGTACCAACAGCTTGCAAAAGATTGCAGACAACTATAACCAAAGGCTTTCGTTTGTAGTTGTTGATGAAGTTGTTTTTAAAGATTGTCCCACAAACACGTATATAAGCGCAGCGGCATACAACAGGATTCTTGCAGCAAACATTCTACCTCCAGATATGAAAAGATGCCTTTATCTGGATGCAGATATGATTGTAACCAGAAATGTAAGAGATTTATATAATGTCAATATGGATAATGCGGCAGTAGGAGTTGTAATTGACCAATCCGGTGATGACATAAGACACTTTAACAGATTGGGTTATAGTAGAGAAAAAGGTTATTTTAACTCTGGACTGCTTTTAATGGATTTGGAAGTATGGAGAGAAAAAGAATTACCCAATAAGGTACTTGAATATATCGATTCGCATAAAGGCAATTTGCAATTCCATGACCAGGATGCATTGAATGCGGTTCTATATGACGATACCTATTATCTTCCTATGAAATATAATTCGCAATTCTCATTCCTATACAAAAATCCATATATTGACAAATCACGCTGGCAAGATATGTACGAGGCAGCGGAACACCCGGTAATCATACATTACACAAATAAAATCAAACCTTGGCATAGAGAGTGTATACACCCTTATAAAGATATCTGGTTTGAATACTATAAGAAAACTGAATGGGGAAAGAATAAATTAAGGGTATATTCTAAAAAGGGATATATGAAGATTCTCATTAAAGAGTTTCTAAACAAATGCGGAATAAGAAAACTTAATCCACCAACTATGCTTAGAGAAGAATTTTATAAATTTTATCAACATTAGAAATGGACAATATAAATACATCTTTGATTGTTAAGTGGTTGAGATTACCAATGGCTTTGTTGGTAATCTTTGTTCACATGACACCCCATTTAAATCCACATTTCACCCCTGTTTATAGCATAGACTGGCAATCTTTATCACCAGATAACATATACTCAATTATCGGAATATTTTTCAATAATCTATGCACTGTTGCTGTCCCTTTCTTCTTTTTTACGGCAGTATATTACTTTTTCTTTAACACAGAAAAATTTGATAAAGATACATATAAATCAAAAATAAAAAAAACGGATAAAAACGCTATTAGTTCCTTATGTGTTATGGATTATTATAACAATCATTCTGCGCATCTTGTACGGTCTGTACAAAATGTACGTACTTAAACTATCTATTTCAGAACTTCCATCTGATTGTTTAACAATAGATGAAATAACAACACTTTCAAACATTCTAAGTTTTTTTTGGAACTATTTCATAATCAACGAAAATAACACTTTAAATCCATTAGGGCTTTCATCTTATTTAGCAGCTCCTATCAATATCCCATTATGGTTTTTAAGAGACCTGATTATTTTAACTGCAATTTCTCCGTTGCTATATAAAGGTATAAAATATTTAAAAAAATGGGGTATTGCTATATTATTGGCTGCTTTTATCTTAAATATAGAAACCCTACCAGGTATACATGTCAAAGGACTTTTCTTTTTTGTGTTTGGAAGCTATCTGGCTGTTAATAAACTTGATATTCTGGATACTTTCAAAAGTTACAAGTGGCTTATTCCATTATCTATAGCATTACTAATAATGCTTGTCCCTGCCGACAACATGCCTATATCTACGAGTATACGGCATATATATCAAGTAACTGGCATCATTGCTGTTTTCCTTTTAGCCAATACAATGATAAAAAAACTCAAGTATATAAATCAATTTATTTTTAAACACTCGAATGCTTCCTTTTTTATCTACGTTGTACATACTATTCCCATAGTTGTCGCATCTCCTCGGGGTTTTACAAGTTTATTAATTGATAAAACTCTATATATTAGTGGTTTATATAAGCACTCAGGGGGGGTAAGTTACTTCTTAACTCCGTTTGTATGTCTTTTCGTATGCATAATAATGTATAATATATTGAAGCGTTTTATACCTAAAACAATGGAAGCACTTATAGGTGGAAGATAAAATTTCCTCTAATAATATGACAGATTTAAATACAACAAATACATTAAGTAATCCGCTCAACCGCTGGATAACATACGGTATATGGTTAATGATAACCCTAATTTATATACCTATTCCTGCAGTTCCTGGTACGCTTATTACATTTACGCTATTTATACTTTCATTATACTCAATGAATAATGAAACTAGAGGTTTTGCTCTTATGTGTTTTGCTGCCCCTGTGTTAGGTGCTTTATTCTTTGTTTTGCATATTCCTTTAACGGCTTATTTTATATGTTTATTCTTAGGATTGGTATTTCTAAGGAATTATATAAAATCCAGCCTGAATATAAATGAAGAGTTTATCTATTTTGGATTACTAGTGATTATTTTCCTAATTGCATACCTATATGGACCACAGCATTCTTACAGCAATTTTAAACTGATTTATATCATTTCGATTGGATTTTGTTCTATTATATACTGGAAAGTTTATTGCCAATCACCAAAACTACAATCTTTAGTACTTGCTCAGTTTTTATGCCTGATAAGTTTACTGTTTATATATATTGCTTTTGACTTTTATCCGTTTAAACATCCTGCACATATTTTTGATTTGGATTTCTTTAGGAGTTCATTTTCTTTTATAAAGAAAAGCACAGATATGGTTTTGACTTACCATTCTGTTGGAATACCTGCAATGATGGGGATTGCTTTGATTTTAAGTTCTTTTGAACTATCTAAACTACGAAAAAGGAATGTTGTAACACTATTGCTACCTCTTATAATTTTATTATTGATAGCACAAGCACGGCAGGCAATATTTGGAACTTTCATAATCTTGTTTATCCGCTTGATTATAGATACCAGAATATCACTTGATAAAAAAATTTGGTTTTCTGTAATATTGGCTTTTGCTTCTTTACTTATTCTTACAAATCTAAAGTCTAAAGCTATTGAGGGTTCTATGAATGCAACTACGCTTAGCCAAAGTCTTAATAGAGACTATGATAATGCTTTCAAGATATTAGAGACAGACTTCATTTTAGGAAAAGGGTTGGGTGGCTTTAGTACAAACGGAGCCAGAGCATATCCACATAATCTGTTTCTGGAATTATTTTGCGAATTGGGTATGGTTGGAACTCTTTTGATTGTTATGATTGTATTTGTGCCATTAGTGGTAAAACCAGATCGATTTCGTTTATTGACTATATCCAACTTTTATGCTCTTCCTTTAATAGTAGCCATATTTATTAGGTCGATGATGAGTTCTGATCTAATTGACAGTATCACTCTCATTACAGCGATTATAGTAATATCAAAAACTCAAACAAACTAATTATGATGAAAAAGCTAATCTATATAGCAGGTGGAAATGTTTCTGTTTTGGAGTCCCAAGTATTGGAACTGCTTAAGTTTTATCACATCAAAGGTATTCCTTTGGCATTGATAATGGGATATCGTAATACCAATGAAAAAGGGGAAATTGAAAAGAAACTATCCAATTATTCATTTTTGGATGTCGTATGGTTTAAATCATATCCTACATATCAAATATTCGAATTTCTGACTATCCGAAATATTTTTTCGGCTGTAAAGAAAGTAAAAGATTGGGAAAATTCATTTTTTCATGTAAGAAGCGAGCATCTTGGCTACCTTATAAAAAAAATGGTTATAGATCAAAGACTTAATAATCGAATTTTAATCGATATCAGGGGGGTAGTTTATCGGGAAATCGAATTTAAGTATATGCGGTGTTCCGGTATTCGCAAGTTATTGCTGAAAGTTCAAGCTAATTATTATCAATTTTTCTACAAAAGACTGTTTGACAGTAGAATCGTTAGCCAAATTGTCATTTCTTCAGTTTCAACACCAATCAATGAGTATATCCGGAAAAACTATTCAAATTGTAAATACAGATTATGTGTTCACCCCAATATTGCAGGAAAAGTGATGGAATTCTCTGTTTCCTATAGAAATGAAATAAGGAACAGATATGATATTAAAGATAATGAATTGCTTGCAATTTGCCTAAGTGGAGGAGATTCGCTTTGGCAACAAGATAAAAGTAACATCGACACCCTAATATCTAAAGGCATTAGGGTTATCTCCTTATCTAAAAAGGTTTTTGACAATGAGAAGTGCATTAGCCTTTTCGTGCCATTCCAAGACGTTCCAAAATATCTTTCCGCAGCTGACATAGGAATACTTTGGAGAGATAGAACATTTATAAATTATTCTGCCTCACCATCTAAATTAAGTGAATTCGCTGCTTCCGGATTATTTATAATCCATAACGGCAGTGTCAATATTGCAGAAGAATATATTGAAAAATATGGCGCAGGGGTGATTATAGAAGATATGAGTAATTTAAATACCAATCAAATAGAACTGATCAAACAGCAAAACAGAATCAAAAATGCAATATCAGGGCAAAATATGTTTGGTGTAAATGCTATAGGAAACTCATACATCAACCTTTATAAAACTTTTTAAAAATCAAGAATAATGATTCGTCCATTATATTTTCACAATCCAAATCAGGAAGGGTTTGAGGCAATTATTAAACATTTACATTCAAAGAACTATAAATTCATCAGTATTGAAGAACTTTATAGCCGATTGGAAAAGAATGATACCAAAGGAAAATTGGCATATATATCATTCGATGATGGCTGGCAAGGTAATTTAAAGTTGATTCCAATTATAGAGAAGTACAATGTTCATATAACAATATTTATTGCCGTTAATCCGATAATGTCAGGCAACTTTTGGTGGGAATTCGTTGCAAAAAAAGTTGGTTATACACAAATGCAAAATTTTAAAAATCTTCCCCACGATGAGTTTGAAAGTCAACTTAAAAAAATAAAAACAGAAGTTGCTGATTTACAACGATCAACAATGACGATTGATGAGCTTGAGACGATTACAAAACACCCTTTGATATCAATTCAGTCACATACTATAAATCATCCGATTCTTACCAAATTGCCAGATGATCTGTTGGATTTTGAACTTAGTGAATCTCAAAAACAATTAGAAAAAATCACGGGTAAGAGCATTTTCGCTTTTAGCTATCCCAACGGGTCCATTTCTCATAGAGAAATCAACGCTGCAAAAAAATATTATAAAATTGCATTTTCAACAAAGCCGAATAATATCTCGGCAAGTGCAGATTTGTATACCTTACCACGCTATGCACTGACAGGTGATTATATGCGTGATTTGCTTAAGATGTATGGCATCTGGAAATATATAAAGGGATGTTGTGAAAAAATCACAAGAACTTTCAAAGCTTAAATTATAACATATACATACCAAGCAATGAAAATTTTAGTCAATACTCCCAGTTTGAAATTAATGGGAGGAATTGCGAATCATTACAAAGGATTGCGTGCTTTTTGGACGGAAAATGTAATATACAATACTATAGGGAACCGCCTAGTGACGGGTTTTGAACTATACGTCAAAATTGGACACTAATGAATATACGGGCTTTAAAAAACAAGACTAAAACTTATCTTGCCGGAGACTGGTCTGGTGATAAGGCTGCCATTGATAAATTGCACGAATGGAATGAGGGAAATCGTTGGAGTCTTCATTTCATTGATGTACACAACTTGACACAATCTAGAGATAACAGTAACAACTGCAATATAAAAGCTTCACTGAGAATGAGAATGGGAATTTCAAAGACTTTCGTTCTTATTATTGGTGAACATACTAAATCTCTGAGGAGTGGTGCTTGTTATTTATGTAAATGGTATAGGGAAAATTCTTGTTTGTTGAGACATTCTGTAGATAATCGTAGTTATGTGGACTATGAGTGCGATATGGCGATTAAAGAAAATGCTAAGATTGTGATACTTTATAATTCTATCATTGTAGACCGAAACAAATGTCCAGAAATGCTACGGAACAAAGGAATCTATAAGCCTATGAAGAAATTTAACTTTAATACTTGGAATGTGGAGTGGGATTATCAGACTGTGAAATCTGCAATCAATGATTAATGATATGCTTAATAATGTAAAAATATTTATGCTGAGTAACTACAATTTCTTTCTTAAGCAAGTAGCGTTGGCAATGGGTACCATTTCTTGTATCCTGACAATCTTTATCGGTATATGGCCGCGATTTAATTGTAGTTGTATGTGGGGGTGCTGCCTATTTGCTTCTATTGCTTGGGGCTTCAGTTCAATAATACCAGGAAAAGAAATCAGGATAGATTTTATTCGCAGACGTAGAATTCGTGTGAAGGTGGGTGATCTATTTGATACAGAATGTGGAAGTATCGTGGTCATTCCGGTGAATAACTATTTAGACACTCAGTTGCAACATGATGTGATAGGTCCGCGTACTGTTCATGGACTGTTTATACAGCATTATCGTGATAAATATCCGAGAAAGAATTTAGATGATGAAATAACCAATGCAATATCAAGAGATGGTATCCTCTCATCGGGAAGCGTTGCGTCTCGTAGAAATGTAAGTGGCAAACTTAATAAATATCCGTTAGGAACAGTTGTCCGTTTGTTTGAGGAAGACAAACAGTACTATCTTGTGGTGGCGACAGAGTTTGATGAAAACAACCATGTGATTTATCAGCCAGAGAAATATACTTATATGCTGCTTACTATGATGGAGAAGATAAACACCTATAATAGCGGTCATCCTATCTATATGCCTATTATTGGTTCCGGACAGACCGGGCTAAATCTTTCCAAACAAAAAACATTATGTCATATTTTGCAATGTTTCAGTTTGGTGGACCATTATGTAACTATGGGTGGAACTACCATTGTAGTTCATAAAAGTGATACGAAATTTATATCCTTAAATAAGGTAAAGTATGAGTTTAACAATTTAGGAACATAAAATATGGGAACTTATAGAAATGGCACATACGTGGCCTTTGATGGACAGGGAGAAGTAAATCCTGTCAATAGCGACTTGCATAATTTTGAATTGCTAAAAGCATGGCAAGCAAATGACAATGTTCGTTTTAATTTTGTAAATAGTCATGAGAAAACTTATAGTGTGAGAGACTCAAGTAGTTTGGAAACATTGAAAGCGAGATTGAAAGAACGAATGGCTAATTCTAAGAATATGTTGGTTATAGTTTCTTCTCAAACAAATAAAAACAGAGGGTTGTTGAATTGGGAGATACAGCAAGCTGTTGAAGTTTATAAATTACCGATTATCGTGGCGTATGTAGGTTTACAGTCTTTAAATAGTTTTAGTCTAAACCTTTACTATAACTGGTTACCTTCTAAGTTGCGTGAGTACGTTAATAGCAACACTGCAAAAGTAGCACATACCCTCTTTACACAATTCAAGATTGGAGGAGCAATTAATTACTATTCTGTAGTAACTCCAACGATGCCTATAAATAGTATGGAGATATATTGATATAAACATTCTGTTTGTCATGAAAATTCTAATAAATACATCCTCCTTAAAATTAATGGGCGGAGTTGCGAGTCATTACAAAGGATTGCGTGCTTTTTGGACGGAAAATGTAATGTATAATACCATCGGAAAACGTAATGCAACAAAATGTGGCAGTGGAAAATATTGGTTACTTTGGGACTGTTTGAAATTTATATTCCGGTTGTTGACATTTCGTCCGGATGTCGTATTAGTTAATCCATCTTTAGGAACTTCTGCATTAAAACGTGATTTTTTTTTCTTAAATGTTGCTCATGCTCTTGGCTTTAAGGTAGTCGTGTTTATTCATGGTTTTAATTGGGATTATGCGAAGACTATCAATAAGAAATGGGTGGTACGTCATTTTAATAAAGCCTCACTGATTTTTGTGTTGGCAAATGCCTTTAAAGAGGAAATGATGTCATGGGGGGTTACTTCGCCAATAAGTCTTACAACAACTAAAGTTGATGATGCCTTGCTCGAAAATTTCAACCCTATGAAGGATAAGACTTTCAGCAGCAAAAACATCTTGTTCTTGTCAAGAATAGAAAAAGCAAAAGGAGTTTATGAAGCTGTAGATGCCTTTGCCATTTTAAAACAAAAGTACAGCGACTTGACTCTGACTTTCGTTGGTGATGGATCGGAACTTAAACCTCTGAAAAAATATGTTGCTGACAAAGATTTGTCTGATGTAATATTTACGGGCAGACTGGCTGGTGAAGCCCTTAAGAATGAGTATAAAAACGCATTATTATTATTATTAACGACTCATGGAGAAGGAATGCCAACGGTAGTTCTTGAAGCAATGGCTTTCGGCTTGCCGATCTTGACAAGGAATGTCGGCGGTCTTGTTGACTTTTTCCAAAACGACAAAATGGGATTTATAACGGACTCCCTTGAACCGAAAGATTTTGCCGATGCAATGGTTCCGTACATAAAGGACAAGGAGTTGGCACGAAAGGTCGGCGCATATAATGCACAATACGCCAAAGAACATTTTATGGCGTCAAGCGTTGCAAGGCAAATTGAAAACACAATAAAAGAAACTATAAGACTATGAAACTGTCAAGAATTAAGAAACTTATCTTCCTTCATTTGCAGCATTTGCCAATGAAGTCAAGGGGGTGGAGACCAACGCTTTGTAAATGGGGGGGGGTAAACATCAAATGCCCTAAAAAGACCTTCATCGGAGAGGACGTTATTTTCGACACAAATTATCCCGAAGATATTGTCATTGAAGAGGGCGTGCGCCTGACTGTCGGCGTCCGGATTGTAACGCATTTCATGAACCCGAAGACAGGCAGTTATGACCGCGGTCAAGTGCATGTTGGCAAAGGAGCCTACATTGGCATGGGAACAATGGTTGTCAAGCCGGTCACAATCGGAGAAGGGGCAATCGTAGGCGCCGGGGCAATAGTGACGAAAGATATACCGTCAAACGAAGTATGGGCAGGAAACCCCGCCCGCTTTATCAGAAAACGATAAAATTATGCCAAACGCAATATTTTTTTACAGAATACAGAGGTGGTTATACTTACACCACATTCCATTTTTACCTAAATTAATTCAACTATTAATTTTTCTGATTTACAACACTAAAATTACTGCTGATTCAAAAATCGGTAAAGGATCTTATTTTGTTTGTAAAGGAATTAGCACTGTACTAATCCCAGGAACGGAAATTGGAGAAAACTGCGTATTAGGTTTACGATTCTCAACAGTAAGAAAATTTCCATATAAAAACGTTCCTAAAATTGGCAATAACGTTTTTATCGGTCCAAACGTTGTAATCTGTGGACCAGTAGAAATTGGTGATAACTGTATTGTTGCAGCTAATTCGTTTGTTGATAAATCATTAAGGGGGGGGGGTAATTGTTGCAGGCTCTCCTGCTAAAATAATCGGATATACTAAAGACTTAAACTATAATATTTCTTCAAATCAAAAAGATTTAGATGGAATAGCACCATATCTGCAACCAAAAGAGTAAATCAAAAGTTGCAATCGGATATAGTTTTAAAAGGATAAAACTATGTTGAATGCAATCTCTTTTTATCGGGTATCAAGGTGGCTGTACTTGCACCACATTCCTGTACTGCCAAAATTGATAACATTGCTTATTTTCCTAATTTACAACAGCAAGATTCCATACCAGGCAAAGATTGGCAGAGGGTCAACTTTTGGATACGGAGGTATGGGTGTTGTTATCCATTCTAAATCAATTATAGGGGTAAACTGCACTATATGTCAGCAAGTTTCCATAGGGGGGTAATTCAAGATTTCCAGAAGTACCAGTGATAGGTAATAATGTTTATATTGCGAAAGGTTCTATCGTTATGGGTGGTATAACAATCGGAAACAATGTTACAATAGGAGCAAACGCAGTCGTAACCAAACCAATTCCCGATAATGCTATCGTTGCAGGCGTACCCACCAAAATTCTAAGGACTAAAGAATAACATAATATGCATAAAGTTATCAACTCTTTTCGCTTGCTGAAGGAGTATTGCGAGAATGAGGGGTTCAAGGGTTGGGATCCCTATGACGGACTTAACTCGAAGGTTTTTCAGGCGTTGCCGTTCCTGAAGAAGTCGGCAATCTGCCGCCTGGTTGTTATCCAAGGATTTAAGCGCTGCCCAGTCAATCTCCGCAGGCTTGCGCTTGTCCCCAAGGAATATAATGCCAAGGGCATCGGGCTTTTCCTTTCCGGTTACTGCAACCTATATAATGCAGTTAAGGCAAACCCCAAACTTGCGGAAAGCCTCGGCTCTCCCGATTCCCTGAAATCACGGATTAACGAACTGGCTGAACTGTTGATCTCTCTACAATCAAAAGGTTACAGCGGTGCTTGCTGGGGATATAACTTTGACTGGCAGGCTCGCAGACTTTTCCTTTTCCCAAAGTTTACTCCAACCGTTGTTGCGAGCAATTTCTGTGCAACCGCTCTTATGGAAGCATACGAAATTACCAGAGAGAAAAGGTTTCTTGAAATCGCTCTCAGTGCGGCACATTTCGTTATCAACGACCTTCACCGCACGGAATATAAGGACGGATTCCTATTCTCTTACAGCCCGTTGCAGGGAAACGACACTGTCTTTAACGCCTCACTGCTCGGCTCAAGGCTGCTTAGTTTTTGCTACAAGTACACAGGCAACGAGGAATACTGCGAACTTGCAGAGCAAAGCATAAAGGCATGCTGCTCAGGTCAAAAGCCAAACGGTGCATGGGTATATGGCATGCTACCCGTTCAGAGTTGGGTTGACAGTTTTCATACAGGCTATAACCTTGATGCGCTTATTGCATATCAGGAGCTGACAGGCGACAATAAGTATCGCAAATATATTGAGAAGGGCTTTGAATATTATATTCAAAACTTCTTTGAAGCCAACGGAATGCCAAAATACTACGACAACCGCACTTATCCCATCGACATTCACTGCCCGGGGCAGTTGCTCGTAACGCTCGCAAGGTTGCACAAGATCGAAGAATACAAGGAAATTGCAGAAAAGGTCATTGATTGGACTATCCGCAATATGCAAGACCGGAAAGGCTATTTCTACTACCAGTTAAAGCCGGGGATAAGTTCAAAAATATCATATATGCGTTGGAGCAATGCGTTTATATTTAATGCTATGAGCCATTATTTACTTGCCGAATAATATTTTAATCTTATGGATAAAGTTTCATTAAACGGGGTCGAAATATTCCCTTTCGACTCCGAACAGCAACTATTGCATTATGTGGACACGCATAAGGGCATATTGGTAGCGATCAATGCAGAAAAGATATTGCATGTCACGGAACAGACACGTGCCATTATCAATCGAAATATTGGGTATTGTGATGGAGCCGGTGCACAAATGGCTTTAAAGCAGAAAGGTTATAAAGATGCCTGTAAGATTCCCGGATGTGAACTATGGCTAAAGATTATTACTCGCTTTTACAAGGAAAAGACATTCTATCTGGTTGGTGGAAAACCGCAAATCGTAAATGAGACCGTAGAGAAACTGTGTTCTGAATATCAGGATATCCGAATAGTGGGTTATCGTAACGGCTATATCAAGACGGATGAAGAGAAACGACGATTGATAGACGATATTGTGGAGAAGAAACCGGATGTGGTATTCGTGGCTATGGGGTCGCCAAAGCAGGAATTGCTGATGGAGGAGATACAGCAACGGCATCGCGCTATCTTCCAAGGCTTGGGTGGCAGTTTCGATGTCTATACAGGTCATGTGCAGCGCGCACCGAAATGGTGGGTGGAGCATAACCTGGAATTTGCTTATCGCTTGATAAAAGAACCCAAAAGAATTAAACGTCAGATCCACTTGGTGAAATATGCTTGGTGGCTGATGAAGAAAAAATTATAAACAGAGGATATATGAAGAAAGTGATGTTGGTCTTCGGCACCCGTCCGGAGGCAATCAAGATGGCTCCGCTGGTGAAAGAATTCCAGAAACAGCCAAAACGGGTAGAGACTGTGGTGTGCGTAACCGGACAGCATCGGGAAATGCTGGATCAGGTGTTGAAGATATTCGACATCAAACCGGATTATGATTTGAATATCATGAAGCAGGGACAGGATCTGTATGATGTGACCGCTCGTGTGCTGACCGGTATGCGTGATGTACTGAAAGAGGTAAAGCCCGATGTGGTATTGGTACATGGGGATACTACCACTTCTACAGCTGCAGCTTTGGCTGCTTTTTATCAACAGATACCGGTGGGACATGTGGAAGCTGGTTTGCGTACACATAATATTTATAGCCCATGGCCGGAGGAGATGAATCGGTTGTTGACGGGGCGTCTGGCGACCTATCATTTTTCTCCCACTCCGTTAAGTCGTAATAATCTGATTAAAGAGAGCGTTGATGACCGCAATATCATTATAACTGGTAACACAGTGATTGATGCACTTTATTGGGTAGTGGATAAAATCAAGAACAACAAGGAGCTAGATAATGAATTGGAAGATATATTGAGCAAAGCGGGTTATGATGTAAACCGCTTGAACAATGGCAAGAAGCTGGTATTGATTACGGGGCATCGTCGTGAGAATTTTGGTGACGGATTTATCAATATGTGTACAGCTATTAAAGATTTGACGGTTAAATATCCAGATTTGGATTTTGTTTATCCTATGCACTTGAATCCTAATGTACGCAAGCCGATTCATGAGGTGTTCGGGGAGAATCTGTCCGGCTTAAAAAATATGTTCTTCATTGAACCATTGGAGTATTTGAGTTTTGTGTATCTAATGGAGAAGAGCAGCATCGTATTGACAGATAGCGGTGGCATTCAAGAGGAAGCTCCGGGACTGGGTAAACCGGTATTGGTGATGCGTGATACCACGGAGCGACCAGAAGCATTAGATGCCGGAACGGTGAAACTGGTAGGTACGGACTATAATAAGATTGTAAACGAAGTATCATCTTTGATTGATGATAAAGCAGCTTATGAAAAAATGAGTAAGGCTGTAAATCCGTACGGTGACGGATTAGCCTGCGGACGTATTGTAAATGCATTGTTATATAGGATATAAGCTGAGCTATGAAGCTGATGCTGAAAAAATATTTTTACAAATCGAAATACTTGTTATTACTTATGGTTTGCATTACCAAGAGCTAATAAACTTAAAGTGAAAGTTTTTTCTGGAGTTGAACTTCATTATCGGGACTTGTTTCATGGTAAGATATACGAATTGTTGCAAAAACTAACATCGGGTATAAAATGAAGAATGATAAACGAAAAAAGGAAATTTTTCGGTGGATATTCCTCGGAGGACTTTTGTTGTTTGTGACTTTTCCTGTTTTTACGCAGTAAATACAAGAATGAGTGGATTGATTTATGTGCCGAGCACGGACATAGATGATGGAGGAAAAACTCGCATAGGTGGTCACTTTTTCAGAAAAGAGTTCCTGCCCGATGTCAGCTTGAATTCGTTAGGAAAGTGGATGTATCATACAGGCAATCATTTTTTGAGCATCATTCCTTTTTCATAGATTGAGCTGGAATTATTTGTACTATACAGAAAAAATTAAAAGACAGCAATATAGATAATATGGATTTTGATCACAAGAATTGATATTTATCTAAAAGAATCAGGCCTATCAAAGAAAACGAATGATGATCATGTATTGCTATTGGAAGTAATGATCACATTACGACGAGTGACAAGGTGAAAAGAGATGATTGGCCGGATAATAGAAGAACCATATTGGGGAACTATTATGTTGCTGCCACTAAATATACGAAAAAAAACATATCATAGGTTTCTATGTCACCTACCGAAAATGAAAACGTGATTACAATTAAATGGAATGGAGTGGCAGACTGTATGACTTATCAGTCCTCTTTGCAAAACGGGAAATATTCTTCGGAAGGTATATGCTTTTACATCAACCTACTGTAAAATACTAATCAAGAAAATAATAAGGATGCCTACAGTCGTTGTCCGTTTTGAGACTTGTAAGAAAGCCATAGGGTACGGTACGGTTTATTACCGTATCTACAAAGG
>ENA-OQKH01000787-OQKH01000787.1-human-gut-metagenome-genome-assembly--contig:-NODE-787-length-17682-cov-11.156660_pt1 | contig 17682 bp, 20 predicted proteins | sample MGYA00242645_ERZ504791 | MGnify/ENA primary metagenome ERZ504791 (study PRJEB26092, sample SAMD00036388) | human gut metagenome | host: Homo sapiens | study: EMG produced TPA metagenomics assembly of... | reverse complement strand
TTGCTCTGCCCACTTTTATGTGGGCTATTTTTCTTTTGGAAAGGAGCCAAAGGCGAACTTTCCTATAAAGCAAAAAAATTAGGACACAGCTTGACAAAAACTGTGTCCTAATTTTGCAATTATGTAATTTTTTTGTCCTTATTTGCTTTGCATCCGATATTCTTTTGGTGATATCTGATATTTCTCTTTAAATTTGCGGTAGAAATAACTGCTGTTTTCATAACCACATGCTACCATGATATCTGCGATCGGCAGGTCTGTCTCACTTAAAAACATACTTGCTTTCTCAAAACGTTTCTCCTGTAGTAGTTCTTTAAATGTATGCCCTGTCTCCTGTTTAATCGTTCTTGATAGCACGGATAAAGACTGGTTTAAATCTTCCGCAAGATCTGTAAGGTTAGCATCCCGATAGTGCTGATCGATGTATCTCATCGTTGTCTCGATCAAAATATCATGATAATTCATCTGTGTATTCTTTTGCGCTGTCTCAATTCTGTTAATGATCTGTAAAAACACAAGCCCCATTGTATATTGATTGATCATTTCATGGTTTTTTTCATTCGTAAACAGATTCAGGGCAATATTTTCCATCAGATTATCTACCACTGGTTCATGTCCTAATTTAAAATAAAGATATTTTGATCCAGTATCATTATTTCTTAACACGCTGACCAGAAATTCTGCCAGAATATTGTCTTTATTCAGCATTCCAAGTGGGATATCAAAGAACTCTGGGAGTGCCATAAAATTAAGACCAATATCATGAATTCCAGCTTCTTCGATGCTATGTTTTACTTCTTTATTCAAAAACAGGATATCTCCTACTTCCATGACAATCCGTTCCCCTTCGATCCAGTTTGCGATCGTCCCCTGACAGACGTATAAAATCTCAATATAATTATGTCCATGTTCCGGAAAATCAATAAAACGACAGTGTTTGCGTACACTTAAATACTCTCCCTGCCGGATCAGTCTCTTTGCGTCCACTTCGAATTTATCTTCTGATGAATAAATGTCCCATACCACCTTCTGCTTTTCTCCAGATAAAACTCTCTTTTCTTCGTCGGTGATCAGTTCTAATTCTTTTATAACTTCCTCACGCATACTTTTTCTCCTTTTTATCCATACTACATATGTTATCTTTGTGATCATAACAACAGGAAAAGCACAGATGCAGTGTATACATCTGTGTTTCCTTTGAGTTCTCATTATTCAAATGGGTGTTCATGTGTTTATGGTTTTATTATATCAAATTTAAAACTTTACAATAGGACCTTTTTTTCTTTTTTTATGTCTTTATTTTACTTTTTAATAACATCAGTGCTTTCTTTTCAATCCTGCTTACATAGGATCTTGAAATATGAAGTTTTTTTGCTACTTCTTTTTGTGTCATTGGTTCTCTTCCATAAAGTCCATAACGCATGATCAGTGTTTTCTTCTCCTTATTCATCTCCATTTTCTCTAATTCTTCATAGATTCTTTTGATATTTTCTTTCTGCTCGATCTTTTTGATCAAATCCGTTTCCTGTGTTCCTAGAATATCTAACAGATGGATCTCATTTCCTTCTTTATCTATCCCGATCGGTTCATAAAGGGATGTGTTCTTTGATATTTTCTTTTCCTGACGAAGCATCATCAATAATTCATTTTCAATACATCTTGCAGCATACGTGACAAGCCGGTGGCCTTTGCTGATATCATACGTATTGATCGCTTTGATCAGCCCGATCACACCGATCGAGATCATATCTTCTTTTTCCCTGTCCAGATTATGATATTTCTTTACGATATGTGCAACCAAACGAAGGTTGTGTTCCACTAACAGATTTCTCGCATTCATGTCTCCCTGGCGGCTTAGGATCAGATAATGACGTTCTTCCTCTGGTAATAAAGGTTGTAAAAACTCTTGCAAAAGAAAAGCACCCTTCTAAGCCTTTTTATCATACTATGATACTTTGCTTAGAAAAGTGCTTTTCCATTTCTATTCTGAAATTTTTGCCGATCTTATCTTAATTCTCTTCTTCGAAGCAGATATCCTTCTTTGATCTCTTCTCCAAAATCAACATAGATCATCTGTTTTGGATGTGGGGCGGATTCCATTGGTCTTCCGTCTTCATCTTCGATCGCTTTCACTATAACTTCTTTGTTTGTTCCATCTGGAATCATAACTTCGATCGTCTCTCCGACAGAGAATTTATTCTTCTGTTCTAAGAGTGCGTATCCTTTGTCATTATGCCCCTGAACGATTCCGATGTATGTGCAGTTCTTAATATACGTATTGCTGTCATATATCTGAGAAGTTTCGTCTGTCTTTCCAAAATAAAATCCTGTTGTAAACTGACGGTATGTGCATTTTGCAATCTCTTCTTTGTAGTAATCCATATTTGCTCTGTATTTTTCTACGGATTCCTTGCAGTCATCGATCGCTTTTCTGTAAGTTCTTGCAACCGTTGCTACATAAAGAGCTGTCTTCATACGTCCTTCGATCTTCAAGCTGTCGATTCCCACATCTAAGATCTGATCGATATATTCGATCATATTCAAGTCTTTGGAGTTGAAAATATATGTTCCACGTTCATTTTCATACACTGGCATATATTCTCCTGGTCTTGTCTGTTCCATCACAGAGTATTTCCATCTGCAAGGATGTGTGCATTCTCCGCTATTTGCATTTCTTCCTGTGAAGTAGTTACTTAACAGGCATCTTCCGGAATGAGAGATACACATAGCACCATGAATAAATGATTCGATTTCCATATCATCTGGGATATGAGCACGGATATCTTTGATCTCTTCCAGAGATAATTCTCTTGCAGATACGACACGGCTCGCTCCCTGATCATACCAGAACTTGTATGTTGCATAGTTGGTACTGTTTGCCTGTGTACTGATGTGGCGGTCAATATCTGGACAAACTTCTTTTGCGATCATAAAAACTCCAGGATCTGAGATGATCAATGCATCTGGTTTGATCTCTTTTAATTCTTCAAAATATTTGCGGATTCCTTCTAAATCTTCGTTGTGTGCCACGATATTGGCAGTGATATAAACTTTCACTCCGTGTTTATGTGCAAATTCGATTCCTTCTTTAACATCTTCCATGGAGAAATTCTTTGCTTTGGCACGTAGTCCATACATCTCTCCACCAATATAAACGGCATCTGCTCCATATAACACAGCAACTTTTAATACTTCCAAGTTACTTGCCGGAATTAATAATTCAACGTCTCTCATTACTTTCTCCCATCTTGATACTGATTGCTACACCATCACCTACCGGAAGGATCGTTGTCTCTAACTGTGGGTGATTCTTGATCGTATATAAATAGTCTCTCATTCGTTTATGAATGGTGCGGTCTCTTCGCTCGATCGCATAACGTGATCTGGCAACGTCTCCGTCTTGAAGTACGTTATCTGAAACCAGGACACCTTCTGGTGCCAGAAGTCTTAGTACATCATCAAGGAAATAAATATACTGTCCTTTGGCTGCATCTACAAAAATAAGGTCAAAACTTCCATCAAGTCCTTTTAAGATCTCGATCGCATCTCCTTCTAGTAAGGTGATCTGTTCTTCTTTTCCCTGATTTTTGATGTTCTCTTTTGCTTTCTTGATTCTTTTTTCATTTCGCTCAATCGTGATGATCGTTCCGCCTTCCGGCTGGTAACTGTTCATATAAAGAGAAGAAAATCCCACTGCTGCTCCGACTTCTAAGATCTTCATCGGTTTCTTTAAAAGGACCAGAGTCCTTAAGAGTTCCTTCGTCTCTGGTTTGACGATCGGAACATGATTGACTCTGGCCTCTGATTCAATATGGCTTAAATCGTTCTTCTCTTCTTTCATCAATGAGCGGATATATTCTGTGATATTTAAATCCACTATCATTGTATGATCTCCTCTGATACATGATCTCCGCATAAAATACCCATAATGTCATCCATTCCCTGAGACTGTGTAAATTCATATGTCCCTGAAATAAACGACTTATCTTTGTATTTTGAGAAATATTTGCGGATCACAAATCTAGTCTTTCCATAGATCAGCTTCTTTGAAACAAGGGTTTCGGCAACTTTCTCATCTGACTCATTCTGTGTAACAATGACCGTTACTTTCTTATGGCTTTGTGCATTATATGGCTGATTCGAAAATGTCTGTTCTGCCACAAAATACGCACCATAGAAAATACAGAAGATCGCACAGATTAAAAATACTCTGCTTAATGTCCTAAAAAACAGTTGCCATCCTTCGGAATGAAAGAACTTCTTCTCTTCTGAAAGACTCATCTTAAACCTCTGTAATGATCGGCAGGATCATTGGATTACGCTTTGTCTTCTTCCAAATGTAATTACTAAGCTCGTCTTTGATCTTCGTCTTGATCCTTGCCCAGTCTGTGATATTACGTTCTAAGCATTCCTCTACCGCATCTCTTGCAACATCTCTTGCACCTTCCATCAAAGATTCTGATTCTCTGACATATACAAATCCACGAGATACGATATCTGGACCTGCCAGGATCATATTGCCATGTTTCTGCAGAGTAACTGTTGCAATGATCAATCCATTCTGAGACAGTAACTTACGGTCATTCAATACGATGTTACCAACATCTCCGACACCAAGTCCATCAACGAGGATTCCTCCTGCCTGTACTTTTCCAGTGATCTTTCCTTGTCTCTTATTGAGCTCCAGAACATCACCTTCTGCCAGTACAAATGCATTCTCCTTTGGAATTCCCATCTCGATGGCAAGTTCACGATGACGCATCAGGTGGCGATATTCTCCATGAACAGGGATTGCATACTTCGGCTTCGTCAGTGCATAAATAAGTCTTAATTCTTCACGGCATGCATGACCGGAAACATGTGTATCTTCAAATACGATCTGTGCACCTTTTAATGCCAGCTCATTCATGATCTTTGAGATGTTCTTCTCATTTCCAGGAATTGGACTTGAGCTGAATATGATCGTATCACTTGGTACGATGGATACTTTTCTGTGAGTTGAGTTTGCCATACGGGATAATGCTGCCATTGTCTCTCCTTGGCTTCCCGTTGTGATTAAAACAATCTGATCGTCAGGATAATTCTTAATCTGATCAGTTTCTATTAATGTGTTCTTTGGAATCTTGATGTATCCTAATTCGGACGCTGTCGCAATGATATTTACCATGCTTCGTCCTTCTACTGCAACTTTTCTTCCGTACTTATGTGCAGAATTGATGATATGCTGTACACGATCCACGTTCGATGCAAATGTTGCAATGATCATACGTCCTTTTAAATGTTCTGCGAACAGATTGTCCAGACGTTTTCCTACATTCTTCTCTGATGGTGTATAGCCTTGTCGTTCTACATTCGTACTATCTGCCATCAATGCCAGAACTCCCTTACTTCCAAGTTCTGCGAATCTTGCAAGATCGATCGCTTCCCCAAATAATGGAGTATGGTCGATCTTAAAGTCACCTGTATGCACGATCACACCTGCTGGTGTTGTGATCGCAAGTGCTGCTGCATCTGCAATACTGTGATTTGTCTTAATAAATTCTACATTAAAGATTCCAAGTTTTACTTTGTCACCATGTGTCACAACATGGCGCTCCACGTTATTTAAAATACCGTGCTCTTTTAATTTGTTCTCGATCAATGCCATGGTAAGTTTTGTCGCATAGATCGGTACGTTCAATTCCTTCTCGAAATAAGGAATCGCTCCAATATGGTCCTCATGACCATGAGTGATAACCAGTCCACGAATCTTGCTTGCATTATCCTTTAAATATGTGATATCTGGAATAACTAAATCAATTCCTAACATATCCTCATCTGGGAACGCAAGTCCACAGTCCACGATCAAAATCTGGTTATTGCATTCAAATGCTGTGATGTTCATTCCGATCTGACCGAGTCCGCCAAGTGGAATGATCTTTACTGAGCTAGGCTTTCTTCTAGGCATTGGTCTTCTTCCCCTTGCCTGATAATTATTCTTATTGTATGATTTCTTGTTATCATTTGCATAATAATTATTTCGTTTTGGTCTTGCCTGCTGTCTTACTTGATTGTCTTTCAACTTTCTTCCTCCATATCTACGTAGGTCTGACAATCCATTGTTTTAAACACTCTTATATATTTTATAAACTCACTTCAAGTCCATCTAACAGTGCGTTAAAAATATCTGAGATCATATCCAGTTCTTTATCGTCCTCAACAATCTCATAGGATACATAGTCATCCTCTAACTGCACTTCTTTCATGATCAATACAACGCTCTCATCTTCACTCGATGCTTCGCAGTCTTCTACCAAAAGGTAAGTCTGACCTGCGATCGTTGTCTGTTCTATGACATTAAATTCGATTTCCTGTCCATCGTCATCCAGAAAAAGAATCTTGCTGTCTTTCTTGCTCATTGTCTGTTCCTCCTATAGGGAATCTAAATATCCCTGTAAAATCATAGACGCCGCGATCTGGTCGATCACTTTCTTTCTGTTTTCACGTCTTACACCGCTTTCCATCAGAACTTTCTCTGATGCTACTGTTGTCAGTCGCTCATCCCACAAGATCACTTCTAATCCTGTACGACGCACTAAGGCATCGCGGAAAGATAAAGTATCTTCTCCACGCTCACCTACTGTATTATTCATGTTCTTTGGGAGACCTAAAACAATCTTCTCAACGTCATATTCTTTCACAAGTTCTTCGATCCTTGCGTAAGTCTTTCTTAACTTATTCGCATCTTTCCTTGTGATCGTCTCTAATGGCTGTGCTGTAATATGAAGCTCATCACTTAACGCCACTCCGACTGTCTTCGTCCCATAATCTAACCCTAATATCCTTCTCATAATACCACGGTCTCTACTTTAATCTTGTCTCAATATAGTTCTCAAGCAGTGCTTCAATGATATCGTCACGCTCGACTTTATTGATGATGCTTCTTGCATTGTTGTGACTGGTAATGTACGTTGGATCTCCAGACATGATATATCCTACCATCTGATTGACAGGGTTATATCCTTTCTCCTGCAATGCCTCATATACACGCTCTAAGATCATGTGTACATCCAGTTCCTCTCTAACAACGGAAAAATGTTGTGTTTGATTATTATCCATAATTATCACGTCCCTTTCATTTATTAACCATTTTAATATAAAATGTATGAAATAGCAATGGAAATCATAAAATTTCACATCTGTTTAACACTCTGCCAATACATATCCATCATCTAAGATCTGTCTTAACTTTACTTTCACGATCTTATTTTCCAATGGTTCTTCACTGTAAAGTGCAACTTTTATATACTCCTTTGTATGCCCTGTATAATAATGGTCTTTTCCATGCATCTTTTCTTCGATCAATACTTCTTTGACCATCCCCAGCTGTTTTGTCTCAAATTCCTTCTGGTGTTGTTTTGACATTTCTAATAAGACGTTACTTCGTTTTGCCTTGATCTGATCATTGATCTGTGGCTTCATATCTGCTGCCTTCGTTCCCTTTCGAATAGAATATTTGAACACATGCATTTCATAGAGATCGATCTCTTCTAAAAATTTTCTTGTCTCTTCAAATTCTTCTTCTGTCTCTCCTGGAAAACCTACGATAATATCTGTTGTCAATGCTGGATATTGGAAATGTTCACGAATTGCCTTACATTTCTCTCTGATATCTTGTGTTGTATACTTACGGTTCATTCGTTTTAAGACAGAATCACATCCACTCTGCAGGGACAGATGAAAATGTGGGCAAAAACTTTCCATCTTAGAAAGGCGGTCCAATGTATCCTTTGTGATAAATCCAGGTTCCAGAGATCCCAAACGGATTCTCTTAACTTCCGGGATCTTGGCAATCTCTTCTAACAGATCGATCAGTGTAACATCTCCCAAATCTTTTCCATACGATGTAACATGAATTCCTGTGATCACAAATTCCTGACATCCATGTTTTGTCAGATTCGTGATCTCTTCTAACACTTCTTCCATCTTACGGCTTCTGACTCTTCCTCTTGCATAAGGGATAATGCAGTAAGAACAAAACTGATTGCATCCATCTTGTACTTTAATATATGCTCTGGTATGTTCTTTTAACTGTTCTACATGCAAAGATTCATATTCCTGATCATGCGCAATATCAATAACTTCGATCGATTCTGCGGCTGATTCCTTCTCTCCCATATGCTCTTCTAAAATATGGATCAAGTCTTTCTTTTTATTATTCCCAATGATCAGATCAATATTTGTATCTTTTGATAATTCTTCTTTTCCAACTTGAGCATAACATCCAACTGCTACTACAACAACGTCTGGATTCTTCTTCTTTGCGCGGTGAAGCACCTGTCTTGATTTACGTTCTGCCATATTTGTCACAGAACATGTATTCACAATGTAGATATCTGCCGCTTCTTTCGGATCGACCATCGTAACACCTGCTTCCTTAAGCATCCCATACATGGCGTCCGTTTCATATTGATTTACTTTGCAGCCAAGAGTTACGATGGCCGCTCTTTTTCCTTGTAAATTCATACGATTCCTTTCTTGTTGACTTTTATGGCAAATACGAGTACACTATCCTTGTTAATTGGAAGGAGTATTATCCCATGTATGATGCATTGATCAAACTAAATTCCATCAAAGACCTATACTCGTTTGTCGACATCCTTGACAAGCACTCTGGCACGTTTGAGATCGTTGCCAATGACTATGTCGTGGATGCCAGATCACTGATGAGTATGCTAAGCCTCGATCTTTCGAAGCCTTTAGAGCTTTCGTTTGATTCTGATGAGGCTTCTGTTATACTGTCTCAGCTTCAGCCATTTATTTTACATGAATGATCTCTGTAGAATCAATGGCTTCTTTCATTAAATCATCAATCACATCTTCCAGATGTTCTTCTGATTTCTTAATTCTCTTTAAATTACCCTTTGTAACTGGATGTTTTGCAACAAAGATCGTACAGCAGTCTTCAAATGGCTGAATGGATGTCTCAAATGTTCCGATCTTCTCTGCAATATCTACGATCTCCTGTTTATCCATACCGATACATGGTCTGAATACTGGCATATTACATACTTCATTTGTGATCGCAAGGTTATGGATCGTCTGGCTTGCTACCTGTCCGATACTTTCACCAGTGATCAGTGCAAGGCTTCCACCTTCATTTGCAAAATGTTCCGCGATCTTCATCATATATCTTCTCATGATGATCGTTAATTCTTCATGAGGGCATTTCTCATAGATCGCTAACTGAATGTCTGTAAAGTTTACAACATGTAAATTGATCGGTCCTGCATATTTTGCAACGATCTTCGCAAGATCTATAACCTTCTGTTTTGCTCTCTCGCTTGTGTATGGTGGTGCATGGAAATATGTTGCATCGATGTGTACTCCACGTTTTGCGATCATATATCCTGCAACTGGACTGTCGATTCCTCCGGATAATAAAAGCATCGCTTTTCCATTGGTTCCAACTGGCATTCCACCTGGTCCTTTGATTTCCTGAGAATAGATATAGATATATTTTCTCACTTCGATATTCACCATTACCTGTGGATGGTGCACATCTACTTTGATTCCTTCAAATGCATCTAGTAACTGTCCACCGATTTCCATATTGATTGCCATGGAATCCAGAGGGAACTGTTTATCTCCTCTTCTTGCATGAACCTTGAATGTAAAATCCTTGACTGGATACTGTTCATCAATAAATTTGATAACTGTCTCTGTCAAATGTTCCATATCTTTATTTTCTTCGATGACCATTGGACAGATTCCAACGATTCCAAAGACTCTCTGCAGTGCTTCCACAGCTTCATCATAATCGAACTCATCCTGTGCTTCGACAAACATACGTCCAGATTCTTTTCTTACTTTAAAATCCCCAACGGGTGCCATTGCATGGCGGATCTGTTTCATTAATGCGTCTTCAAACATATAACGGTTCTTACCTTTGATGGCAATCTCACCGTATTTGATCAAAAATGCGGTTACTTTCATAGTATTCTCCTTTATTTTCTTACTGTTTCTTTTCTTGTGGTCTTTATTTTCTTACAAATCTTCGAAGCATTGGTACTAATTCTTTTAATGCTTTGATCGTTTCATCAACTTCTTCTTTTGTATTCTCAATTGAGAAACTGAAACGAAGTGTTCCATCTTTAAATTCATCACTTAATGCGATCGCATTTAATGTTCCACTGACTGCCTGTTTTTTGTTCGATGAACATGCGGATCCTGAAGATACATAGATTTCTCTGTCTTCCAAGGCATGTAACAGTACTTCACTTCTTAACTTCTTAAAGCTGATGCTTGCCACGTGTGGTGCTTTTCCAGAATTGTCTTTGATATCCTCAATCTCTTTGATCCTTTCCTGAAAATATTCTTTGACTTCACGGATCTTCTCAGCATTTTCATAGTTTTTACCGATCATCTTTTCACATGCGACAGCTAATCCTACGATTCCTGGTACATTTTCCGTTCCAGAACGCATTCCTTTCTGCTGTCCGCCTCCGAAAATGATCGGAGAGATCTTCGTTCCTTCCTTGATATATAAAAATCCGATTCCTTTTGGTCCATGGATCTTATGACCACTTGTGGATAATAAGTCAATTCCCATATTCTTTGGAACGATCGGAAGTTTTCCATATGCCTGAATCGCATCGACATGGAAAATCGTATTCGGATTCTTTGCTTTGATGATCTTTGCGATCTCTTCAATTGGTTCAATGGCTCCAATCTCGTTATTTACCATCATGCAAGATACAAGGATCGTATCTTCTCGGATACTTTCTTCTAACTGATCAAGATCTACGATTCCTTCTGAATCTACATCAAGATATGTCACTTCATATCCTTCTTCTTCCAGATGATACATTGGTTCATATACAGAAGCATGTTCTACCTTTGTCGTAATAATGTGCTTTCCTTTGCGGCGATTTGCCATTGCTGTTCCAATGATCGCTGTATTGTTTGATTCTGTTCCCCCAGATGTAAATAAGATTTCTTTGGGTTTGGCTCTTAATGTCTTCGCAATTAATTCTTGTGCAGCTTTTACTTTATTCTCTGCTTCAATACCTTTCATATGTTTTGCAGATGGATTCCCATATGTGACCTGCATTGCATCCTGCATTGCTTCTACAACTTCTGGAAATACGCAGGTTGTCGCTGCATTATCAAAATAAATCATGTCGCTTTCTCCCTCTATTCTTCTATCGTAAACATCAAAATAGATAAAACTGTCATTCCTGCTGTCTCAGTTCTTAAGATACGCTTTCCAAGGCTCATTGTCTGACCGCCTGCTGCCTTAAGCTGTTCGATCTCTTCCTTTTCAAAACCGCCTTCTGGTCCGATGATGATCCCGATTGATTTCTTCCCTTTTGCCTGACTGATCAGTTCTTTGGATGCCTGCATCCCTTTTGCCTCTTCATATGGAACAAGCATGAATTCTATATCTTGTACTTCTTCTAAAATATCTTTGAAATTTCTCACTTCACGAACTTCTGGAATGATCCCTCGTTTTGCCTGTTTTGCTGCGCTTAATGCGATCGTATTCCAACGGCTTACCTTCTTTGCTGCCTTCTTCGCATCAAGTTTCACAACACAACGTTTCATGGCAACTGGAACGATCTCTGCCACTCCAAGTTCCACCGCTTTTTGAACGATCATCTCCATCTTATCGCCTTTTGGCAGTCCCTGATACAACGTGATCTTTACTGGGAGTTCTGTTTCCATGCCATGAACATCTTCGATCTTCGCAAGGATCGTATCGTCCGTCCATTCCAAAAGACTGCATTCATATTCTAAATCTGATCCGTTACTTAAATAAACTTTATCTCCTGTTTTCATGCGGAGAACGTTCTTAATATGATTGACATCACTTCCACAAATCTCGATCATTCCGTCATGAATCTGTTCTTCTTTTATAAAAAAACGGTACATCTCTTACCTCATCTTCGCTGTCATAGAAACCCAGTCTTTCATTCTTCTTGTCTCAATGACATCAAATCCATATGCATTTAATTTGTCTGCGATTTCTTTTTCTTTTGTATCAATGATACCAGAGATTACAAAAACACCATCTTCTGCCAAAAACTGATCTACGATCTCGATCAGTGGTGAGATAACATCTGCTAAAATATTAGCAACAACAACCGGATAACATTTTGATCCTAAGGATGCTGCAAACTCTTTATCATCTAAAACATTTCCCTGATATACTTCAAACTGATCTTTGCTGATATGGTTTACTTCAAAGTTCTCCTCAGAAGCTGAGATCGCATGTGGATCGATATCTGTAAGAACCGCATGCCCTGCCCCAAGTTTCAGTCCGATGATCGACAAAATTCCACTTCCGCATCCAACATCCAAAATCTTTGTATCTTCCTTAATATATGGTTTCATTCCTTCAATACAAAGTTTTGTTGTCTCATGAGAACCTGTTCCAAATGCTGTTCCCGGATCGATCTCTACAACAATCATATCTTCTGTCTGATCTTCTAATGTCTCCCATGTTGGTTTGATCACGATCTGTTCATCCAGACGAATCGGTTTAAAGAATTTCTTCCAGTTATTGACCCAGTCTTCTTCTTTCGTCTTATCAAATGAAATTGTTCCAGCACCGATATCCATAAATCCACGAAGTCTTTCAAGCATTGCCTGAATCTGCATTGTAATGTGCTCTAAATTTTCATTCTCATCAAAATAACAGCTGATCTTTGCTTTTCCATCGTCTGGTGCGATATCATCTGGCAATAGATCCACATACATGACTTTCATCTCTTCTTCTGTCAATGATACATGGTCTTCAACTTCCACACCAGTTGCACCAAGTTCTGTAAGTTCATAACTGATCATGTCTTCTGCTGATGTCAATGTATCAATTGTAATTTTATTCCATCCCATGACACTGCATTTCCTTTCTCTTTCTATCTTATATTTTTATTTCGTATTCATAACATATCAATTAATTAGTGTATCATACAAAAAGCTGGAATACAAGAAAAAAGAGAATCCCGTCGTCTTTCGGAACTCTCTTTCATCGCTATCTTCTTAATACGCAAACTGTATTTATGATGAATCTATGCTTCTAAAATCTTTCCATCAATGGAAATTGTGTGAACCTGCCATGGAAGGAATTTGCCGGAATCCTGAATCGCTTTCTTCGCCGCATTTTCCAGCCCGCCGCAGCAAGGGACTTCCATTCTCACGATCGTTATACTCTTAATGTCATTGTTCGCAATGATCTGTGTCAGTTTCTCACTGTAATCTCCTTCATCAAGTTTTGGACAGCCAATCAATGTCACTTTATTTTTGATAAATTCCTGGTGAAAATTCCCATAAGCATAAGCTGTACAATCTGCCGCGATCAATAGATTCGCATCCTTAAAATATGGGGCATTAACAGGTACTAATTTAATCTGCACCGGCCACTGAGACAGCTGAGAAGATACAGTTGCTGTCTGCTCTGTCGCTACCTCTTCTGCCTTATGATCCATGATCTTCATTCTTGTTCCAGGACACCCGTGGAATACCGGCTTTTCTTCTATTTTATCTTTTGCTGTCATTTCAGCTTTCTTCTTCATGTTTGCTTCTACCGCTTCTCTGTCATACGCAGCTGCCTCACGCTCTACGAAACTGATCGCTCCTGTTGGACAATTTGGCAGACAGTCTCCTAAGCCGTCACAATAATCATCTCTTAATAATTTTGCCTTTCCATCAACTATCCCGATCGCATCTTCGTGACATGCATCTGCACACAGTCCACATCCATTACATTTATCTTCATCAATTTCAATAATTCTACGAATCATATCTATTCTCCTTTTCTTGATCTCATATTCTTTACTGTATCGTTAGTATAATAGATATGATTTGGGAAATCCGTTGTTTTTACAACATTTTTAAAATTTTTTTAAAAATTGAAAAAGCAGAAGGCACTCCATAAACCTTCTGCTCTTTCGGTTGTTTATTATTCGAATATGCCAACAAAGACATGTTCTTCCTGACTATCCGACGAAACAACACTCCATATTCTCTTCGTAAAATCTGTTATACATCTGTCGCATCAAAGGAATCAGTTTATAAAGTGGTTCCGTCTTACGATGGTTAACTTCATCTTTGATCATCTCTTTGATGATCGCTTCTTTCACCTCTTTTAGAGTACCATATACTCCAACTTTTTCCAATACTTTTTTGCAATTTTCTTTATTCTTTGCTCGTTTTAGTAATACAAAATCTCCATAATATTTTTTTATATAATAATTTTCTTTTATTCTCATCATTTTAAAGTTCTCCTTTTCACATACTGTGTTTAAAATCATTGAACGATTTCAAAAAAACCTTCTTAAACTGATCATTGGCATTATACTCCTTTTGTATACAGTATATGTTGCAAAAGAATTACTTTTTCTTTAAGTTTTTCTTAATTTCTAATATATAAATTTTCATTCTATCTTTATAGATATTTTTAGCTTGTATGTTGTATACACTCCTCGTCCATTTTTGACACTTTACAACCTACTTTCTTTCCAGTTATAATATGTTATAAGTGTCACTGATATAAATTATTTCTACACAAATAAACAATTTATATTCTTTGACGAACCAAACAACAAGAACGAATTAAAACATATAGAAAGGACACAATTTATGAAATACAAATTAATCGCCGTTGACTTAGATGGAACTCTTTATAACGACCAACTCAAGATTACTTCTGATACTTTAAATACCATGATCAAAGCTCAGGAAATGGGAATCCGCATTGCTCTTGCTTCCGGCCGTCCTCTCCCTGGTCTTTTTCATGCCAGAGATCTATTGAAGCTAAATGAACATCATGGAATGCTCGTTGCTTACAATGGCGGAAAGGTTGTAGATACTACTACAAATGAAGTTTTATATGATAAGTACATCCCATATGATCTCGCAATAGAGATTTTAGAACATTTGAAAGATTATCCTGTAAATCCGATCATTGATGATGGGAAAGTTCTTTATGTCACAGACAAGAATGGATATCGCGTCAAAGAAGAGGCATTGAATGATTCTATGGAGTATGTTGAGGTTCCTTCCTTGACAGAACATCTTGATTTTCATTTAAATAAGATTCTTACTGCTGTCGATCCTCAAAAAACTTATGATGTTTTAGAAACGATCGGAATGCCATTTAGAGATCAGGTCACTTTTGTCCGTACTGCTCCTTATTATATTGAAGCAATTCCTGTGGGTACCAGCAAAGCTTCTGGTCTTTCCAATGTATGCAAAGGTCTTGGCATTGATCCATCTGAGGTCATTGCTTTTGGTGATGCAGAAAATGATCTGGAAATGATCCAGTTTGCAGGTCATGGTGTCGCTATGGGAAATGCATGCGATGCTTTAAAAGATGCTGCTGATGAAGTAACACTTACAAATAATGAAGATGGTATCGCACATACTTTAAATCATTTACTTGGCTGCCGTTAACGACAGCCCTCTCCAGCACCTGTTTCTCACAGGCATACCTCGCTTCAACACAAATCATCAATATAATTACTGTTATAAACAAGAATAAATTCTTTTTAGATACGTTGTTTCGATATTGGGTATACTGTTCACATAAAATTCCAATTCCGAAAACCAACAATAGAAAACTCTCTAAAATCCTAAACATTCCATAAACTCCTTCTAAAATTTACATTGCGATTTAATGATATCTATTCCAAGTATAATTTCACACAGATTTTTAAATGAGCCTCCTATATGCTGAGCATACTTCTTCGCATCACCTGCGGCATAAGCCAACACAACCAATTTTGCAGCCTTTTTAACTCCGCCTAGGGTCTTAATGTATTTTACTACTTTTGCAACTTTCGCTGCCGCAATAACTGTACCCGCAACGATCAAACCGATTGCAGCTACACATTTTGCAATTTTCCATGCAGATGGATCTGCAATAACAGGAAATGTCGTTTTTTCATCAAAATTAACAACCTGTGTTAAAATATTTCCGTTGACAACATAGTATGTATCCACATCATTCCCATTTGCATCAACAGCCCATGCTGCATCAATAACTGTATCTATTACGTTATCTTTATTAACAATATAAACTTCACCTGTATCATAATCATTTTCATTTACCGCTTCATTGTCAATTATATCACGATAATAATCTTTTGCAGTTATCAATGAATATCCCTCTGGTAGATCATAAGCAAAAGTATATTCTTTAGATGCTGTAGATTCATTAATAGTAATAAGTGTCCTTACTCCCTCAAAAGAAACATTACCAGTTTCATCTTTTAGCGGTTGCACACCTATTGTTACTGCATCATCTTCTTTACCATATATCATTGTTCCATTCTTAGTCAATATCCCATCATCATCGCTAGCCTCAATGGGCAACTTCATCTCAATGGTCGCCCTATATATACCCATTCCGTAGAATGACTCGCAAGAATTTCATCTAAGTCTACTTTTGTTATTTCTTTGATATTTTTTGAGTCTGACGATTGTATTTTGATTTTTGAATTACTAGTAACCAAACATGCAATCATAAAAAATACCCTCCTTTAATAAGAGAATATCATAATTCTGCATATTTTCCACTATAACTCCGTCAACGGTCGATTTTAAATTTAATATTACCTTTGCAGATACTTCTTCTCCATTACCTTCTAGAGAAAATCTTCCATTATTTCGACACACTATTTCACGCACATTTCTAAGTCCTATACCATGATTTTTTTATCCTGTTTTTTGGTCATTATGTTTTTTCATAATCCTCTATAAGCACAGTTGAACTATTTCTGATAGTAATCATCAAATAAACCTTTCCCGTCTTTATCTCAATTTTTATATATGGGTTTGTGCATGAATATGCCCTAAATTTCGAAATTCTACAACGGGTCCCGTTTTGAAGTGATATCCACTGGACTCAAAAGAATCTGTCATATCAGACATTATATCTATAATTTTAAGATCATTTTCATTTTCTGGTAAAAGCAGATATTGTTCTGATCCTTTAAACTTAATCTGATCTGCTGCTGCCCAAAAACTGTTTCCTGTATCTAAAGTTCCGTCTTTAAGAATATTAATTTTAATTTTCTCATTTTGAATCTGTCCTTTTTCTCCATATAAGATCATTGTCTCCTGAAGAACTTTCTCTCCCTGAAAAACTTCATCACGACTTGAAAAAAGGTCGATTTCTTTTATGTTCAATTCTTTTTGTAAGAAGCTCCGTACTTTCGTAAAATATTTTCCAGAAGTCCACGAACGGGGAGTAATAAAAACGTACTGTCCATTATCACGCAATAATTCTACTGCTTTTGCCATAAACAATCCATATAGGTTAGGCTGTCCATATACATATGCCTCCATTGCCGTTGCTTCGATAGAATCTTTTCTTACTTTCATATATGGAGGATTGCATATGACGATATCATATAAACAGGAGGATTCCCATAACACGAAATTTTGATCAATATAATGGATAGTACATTCTGCATGATATGATTCACAGATTTGTCTAATTTTAGTGATTGTATATTCTAAGACTGGTAAAATCTCTGTATCCGTTTCAATCAGTGTAATATCAAGCCGTTTATACCCACTTCTTAGTAATTTATCAATCACAGCAAAAGATAAAATACCGTTTCCTGCTCCTGGATCTAACACCCTTATTAATTGATTCTTCGGATATTTATTTTCTACAGCAGCCATTCTCATCGA
>ENA-OQKH01000769-OQKH01000769.1-human-gut-metagenome-genome-assembly--contig:-NODE-769-length-18005-cov-51.429496_pt1 | contig 18005 bp, 6 predicted proteins | sample MGYA00242645_ERZ504791 | MGnify/ENA primary metagenome ERZ504791 (study PRJEB26092, sample SAMD00036388) | human gut metagenome | host: Homo sapiens | study: EMG produced TPA metagenomics assembly of... | reverse complement strand
GCGCCCACATAGAAGATGAGCACGCGCACGATAATCTCGTTGATGGCCTTGGGCAGCACCTTGCGCGGATTCTTGGTCTCGGAGACGGTGACGCCCACGAATTCAATCATCTCGTAGGCGAAGAACACCATCTGGAAGCTCATGAGGAAGGCCATCCAACCGTTCGGCGCGAACGAGAAGTTGGCGAACAGGTTGTCGAATCCGGCGTGGCCGGCCGGGCTCACGTGGTCCACGCCGTGAATCTGCACGGCTGGGTAATGGTAGCCGATCACGATCATGACCACGGCGGTGGCGATCATCGCGCAAATCAGCGTGATCTTGATCATCGAGAACCAGAATTCCACCTCGCCGAACACCTTGACGGCAATCAGGTTGATGGAGACCAGCGACACCAGGAAACACAGCTCGATCAGCCATTTCCAATGGGTCAGGTCGATGCCGAACGTGTCGAAGAAGGTGATGAAGTACGTGGAGACGGCCGTGATCTCGGTCATGCCCAGCAGCACGAGCGCGGCCCAATACGTCCAGCCGGCGAAATGCCCCCACCCGTTGCCAAGGTAACGGGTGATGAAATTGATGAAGGTGTGCTGGCTGGGGTCACGGTACATCATTTCGCCGATGGCGCGCATCAGGAAGAACATGATGACACCGACCAGAATGTACACGAAGATGATCGAGGGGCCGGTTAGCGAGATTGACTTGCCCGAGCCCAGGAACAGGCCGGTGCCGATGGTGCCGCCAATGGCGATGAACTGTACGTGGCGATTGCTCAGGCCACGCTCCATCTCGTTGGTCTGGTCCAGGCTTTCGACAGACTTGAGTTTGCCCGTAGCCTGCTGTGTACCACCATTCACATTCGTATCGGCCATACTGATTTCATTTCTCTTCTCTGCCGCCCGATTGTTACGCACCAGACGCGATACTCGTTCAAAACAAGTTCAAACTGTATCACCGAAATATGTCACGAAAACCGCTCAGCTCAAGAATACATGCGATGATACTGTAAATATTCCGCCAAAAAGTTCAATTCATCAACACCAAATTGAACTTCTACCTCTATTCCACGGACTTGAGCGAGCTGACCGGGTCTACGCGATCGAGCACTGGGTTGGTGAACAGCTGCACCAGCAGCGCGAACGCCAGCGTCGCCACCACGGCAATCGCATAGCTGTACCAGTGCACTTCCACTTCGAAATACAGCGACGGCATATTCAACGCAGCAGTCAGTAATCCGCCTATCCACCTGCCAAGCGGCAGACCAACCACCACACCCATACCGGTCAATATCATCATCTCGCGGTTCACGTAGTTGTGCACCTCGCGGTCATAGAAGCCCAGCACCTTCAGTGTGGCCATCTCGCGGATGCGTTCGGACACGTTCGTATTGGCCAACGTAAACAGCACCACCAGCGCCAGGCCGCCGGCGAGCCCCACAATCAGCGCCACCACGGCACCCATCAAATCGAACTTAAACGTGGCGGCCAGATGCGCACAGCTCACGGCCTTGAGCACCGACGATTCCTCGCCCAACCGATCCGCATATTCGGCCTGTTCGGTCTCGGAACCTTTCAGCTTGGCGAGCATCGCGTTCCACGTCAAGGTCGAGGCAGTGCCATCTCCCGAAGCCGAAGACGTCACACCGTCGGCCGCAAACTTCTGGTCGTACAGTCGCTCACTGATGTACACATCAGAGCCAATAAGATTGCGCGTCACGGCCGTGACCTGCACCTTGGCCCGGCTGCTACCGCCATTGCCCAGCGTGACGGTGTCGCCGGCATGAATATTCAGCGAGTTGGCGGCGGACTGCGATACAATCACGCCACTATCGTCCAGCGCTACAGTGCCGCCACCCGCTTTGCCGAAGATATTGGGCAGCCCAAACCATCCATCATCGCCAGCTTGTTCCAGCGTGACCATATCGTTCAAGATATTCAGCGAATCGTTGGGCACGGTCATCAGCTGCACGGTTTCGCTTTCCTGCGCCGCATTGCTCATCTCGCCACTATCCACGCGCAGATTCAGCGTTTCGGTGGTTTGGCCATCTTGTGCCACCTGCTTGCGCATCGCGGTGGCGTCATCGTCATTGGCCACGACCATCAGGTCGTACTGGTAGATCTGCTCGTATTGTTTGACGCCAATCGTGTCGACGGTGTCATTAATCGCAAATCCGCAGATAATCAACGCTGTGCAACCGGCCACGCCACCCACGGTCATAATCAAGCGCGACTTGAATCGGAAGATATTGCGCGCGGTGACTTTGCCGAGGAAGTTCAGCCGGCTCCATACCGGGCGAATCCGCTCCAGCAATATGCGAGCGCCCGCTTTCGGTGCCTTCGGCCGCATCAACGCGGCGGGCGTGTGCCGTATCTCCTCGCGACAGGCGAGCGCGGTGGCCACGCCCACGCCGACCACGAACAGCACGATGCCGGCCGAACCGTACAACCAGTCGTATTCGAGTCGCACACCGGGCAATATATACAGTCCCTCAATCACCACCAGCAGGAATGCCGGGATGCCAAGGAATCCGACCAGCAGACCGATGCCGCCGCCGACCAAGCAGGCGAGCAACGCGAACAGCAGATACCGGCTGGACACGGCGAGTCCGCCATAGCCGAGTCCAAGGTAGGTGCCGATAAGTCCGCGGTCTTCCTCGACCATGCGGGTCATGGTGGTCAGGCTCATGAGCACGGCGACCAGCAGGAACACAATCGGGAATGCGCGGCCGATGGATTCGATGGAACTGACGTCTGATTTGAGCGAGCTGAATCCGTCGATCGAAGCGCGTGTCTGCACATACCAACGTGCGTTGGCCACATCGTCGATGCGCCGTTGCTGCTTGGCGAATTCGCTTTCCGCTTCGCTTCGCTTCGCATCGAGTTCAGACTGCGCATCATCCAGTTTCGCCTTGCCGTCCGCGAGCTGTTGTTCGCCTTCTTCCAGCTGCCGCTCGCCTTCTTCGAGCTGCCGCTTGCCGCTGGCCAGTTGGGCGGCCTGCGCTTCAAGTTGCGCCGACTGGGTTTCGAGGGTTGCGGCATTCGCTTCGAGTTCCGCGGATTGGGTATTGAGCTGTGCCTCTCCTGCAGCCGCTTCCTGTTCCTTGGCGGTCAGTTGCGCGTTCTGCTGGTCCAAGGTGGATTGTGCGGGGGCAATGGTTTCGTTTAATGTGCGCTGCAAATCGGCTTTCTGCTGGGTCAGACTGTCTCGCTGCGTTTGCAGTTCCGTTTGCTTGGCGGCCAGCTGTTGCCGCAGCTCACTGATTGACGGCACTTCAGGCAGGGTAATGCCAAGGCGCGCGAGCAGTTGCTTGATGGCCTGCCATGTGGGTGAGTTGAAGTCGATATTCGGGTCAAGTTGCGCCAGTAGATTGTCGGCCTGTTGAATCATGGACAGCATCTGATCAATTTGTGCCACGCCTTGGTCGATTTGGGTAATGCCCTGTTCGATTTTCGTGCGATTGGCAGTCAGTTCCGTTTGCGCCGCATCGAGCTGTTTGCGAGCCGAGGTGAGCTGCGCTTTGCCCGATTCGAGCTGGGTGCGCGCTTCGGCTATCTGCTGGCGACCTTGCGCGATCTGTTGACGGGCCGATGCAATCTGCGCACGTCCATCGGCGAGCTGCCGTTCGCCATCGGTAATGGTTGTCCTGTTGTTCTCCAATTCGGTACGGCTATCTTGCAATGTCGTTTCGTTGGCTTCCAGCTCGGCCCAGTTGTCGTCGATCTGCTTCTGGGCTTCGTCCAGCTGCTCGTTGGCCTCGTCTTGGGCATCGTCCAGTTTGCGCTGCGCGCTGGAGACGATCTGTTGACGACGGGCTTTCTGGCGTGTGGTCTGTATCTGATGTTCGATACGGTCGGCCACGGTTTTGACGGCTTCATCGTAGGCATCGGAAAACGTGTCAAAATCGGACGCACCAGTGACGGCAACCGATATCGCAGTGTATATATTGCCGGTCACGCCGTCGCTGGGTGCAAAGAACGTATAGTCCTCGGATGAGGTGGACCGGAAGGAGGTCATGCCCGAATAGCCGTCTGGATTGTTGAGGTCGCGCGGGTCAAGTACGACGCCGGTGATGGTGAGTTTCGTGGGGAACTGCGGGGATTGCTCGGCGTCGGCGTCCGTATTGGCGGCGGACTTCGCATCGGATGCCGAGGCATTGGCGGCGACACCTACCGTATCGGCATTATTGGAATCGTCAGTCTCCGTGGCCGCTACCGATATGACGGATGAAGAGGTGTCTTGTGGCGTCACAGTAATGGTGCCGCCAATCTTGAGTCCGCTATCGTTCAGGAACTGCTGAGTCACCGCCACTTCGCCGGCCTTGTTCGGCAGTTTGCCTTGTTGCAGGTACGGCTGATCAAGCCCTTCGGTACCGATTTCCTGCATGGTCACGGTTTTCTTGGTGCCGTCCACCAACGTGGTCACCGTCTGAGAACGTTCGGGCTGCACGGTTTGCACACCGTCGATTCGGCGCAGTGCCGCCGCATCATCATCGGTCAGGCCGTATGTGGATAGCACCTGCAGGTCATGCAGTCCCTGCTGATCGTAAAAACGACCGGCCGCCAGAAAAGCATCGCGGCATCCGGCGTAGATGCCGGTCAGCACGGCCACGCCAAGCAGCGTGATGACGGCGATCGAGACGAACCTCTTCCAGCTGCGCAGCCAGCAACGCAACGTATCTTTGGCAAATACCGCAGAAACGCCCGCTCCTCGACCGCCGCTATCGTCGAGGTTCCGCCGTTTCACAGAATGTTTCACAGGTTGTTTCACGAATCGCCTCGCTTGTTTCACGGGGCGTTTCACAGAGTGTCTTGCAGTGAGCATCGCCAATCACCTACCATTCGATATCGGCGATGGGCCGCGGCGTTGCGTTGACCTCCTCGCTGGTCACCTTGCCGGAGCGGAAGCGAATCACTTTGTGAGCCATCGGTGCAAGCGCGGAATTATGCGTGATGATCATTACGGTCATGCCTTGTGTTTGGCAAATATCCTGCAGCAACTGCAGCACTTCCTTGCCGGTCTCGTAATCGAGCGCACCGGTCGGCTCATCGCACAACAACAGCTTCGGCTTTTTGGCAATCGCGCGGGCGATGGATACACGCTGTTGTTCGCCGCCGGACAGTTGTGCCGGGAAATTCCCCATGCGCTCCCCCAGTCCGACCTTGTACAGGGTTTCCGCCGGGTCGAAATGATCGGGGCAAATCTGTGAGGCAAGTTCCACGTTCTCCAGCGCGGTCAGGTTCGGCACAAGATTGTAGAACTGGAAGACAAAGCCGATGTCGTTGCGCCGGTAGGTCACCAAATCGCGCTTACGCAATCCGGTGATGTCGCGATCGCCCACAATGACGCGGCCTGAAGTCGCGGTATCCATGCCGCCCAGAATGTTCAACGCCGTGGTCTTGCCTGCGCCTGACTGGCCGAGGATGACGCTTAACTCGCCTTGATCGGCGGTAAAGCTCGCCTCGTCGAGCGCCCGAATCACGCTGCTGCCGGAGGGGTATTCCTTGACCACATGATCGAATTCGATATATGCCATCACGCACCTCCAACAGTTCCCACCACGGCCTGCTCCATTTGCAATGTCATCTGCGTTCCCTTGCTATACTCAAGTAAAACAACACTGTGTCGGTTCTGCAACCAACAGTTGGATTGTGAGTTGTCGGAACTTGGGGAGAATGCCATGGCCAAGGATTTGACGGAAAGCCGCCGCACCCGATACACACGGCTCGCCATGCAAGACGCGCTCGTCGAGCTGCTGCAGGACCAGCCGCTTGGGTCCATCACCGTCAAGGCATTGTGCGAGCGGGCGGACGTGAACCGTTCCACGTTCTATGCGCATTACGCAAGCATTGAAGATCTACTGCACGATATCGAAGACGAGACCATGGCCTGGGTTACTGCCGCGCTCGACCAGTTGCTCGCGCAGCCTGATTCAGCCGGCATCGAGCATGTCATCGAACGTATCTGCCAATACATCGCCGACAATCGCAAGCATCTGCAGGTATTGATGAGCCCGAAAGCAGATATCGGCTTCCAACAGCAGCTACTGGGACTTATTTACAGCCGGCAGACGGTCGCCGAGCAGCTGCAGCCCGCCGCCAACGACCCGGTCGAGGCCCAAATGCGCATGCGCTTCGCCGTATCCGGCAGCATCGGCCTACTGCAATACTGGCTCGCCACCGACCTCGCAGCATCTCCGGAATCAGTGGCCCACACCATTTTCACCATGGGCATGCCCGTCTCGCAGTGAATTGGTGGGGATGGTTTGATGGGCCACTGCCGACTTTAGCTGTTTCGATCAAACGCGAATACCGGTATGGGCTGGCATCGGCATTCTTTGGCATTACGGCATGCCGCGCCTTACAATGACGAGCGTTGCGCATGGCGACCTTCCGCCGGTCATGCTAAAAATCAAAGAGACTCGAGAGAAGAGCACAATGAGTACTACTGACGCACCTAAGAAGTCGCGCGAAACCGACGATGTGCCGGTGCCGGCCACGCTGCGCAAGTCATTGAAGAACCGTCATATCCAGCTGATTGCACTGGGCGGCGCTATCGGAACCGGCCTGTTCTATGGTTCCAGCGAATCCATCGCGCTGGCCGGCCCCTCGATTCTGCTGGCCTACCTGATCGGCGGCCTCGCGATCTTCATGATCGTGCGCGCGCTGAGCGAGATGTCCGTCGAGGATCCGAAGGCGGGCGCGTTCAGCTACTATGCCACTCGCTACTGGTCCAAGCGCGCCGGCTTCATCTCCGGCTGGAACTACTGGTTCAACTACATCCTCGTCTCGATGGTGGAGCTGTCCGTGGTGGGCAAATTCGTAAACTACTGGTTCCCGGCGATTCCGACCTGGGTGTCGGCAGCCGTATTCCTAGTGGTCATCTGCGCCGCCAATCTGCTGGGCGTCTCCAAGTTCGGAGAGTTCGAGTTCTGGTTCGCCATCATCAAGATTGTGGCCGTGATTGCCATGATCGTCGGCGGCCTGGCGGTCATCATCTTCGCTCTGCCCACCGCATCCGGCATCAAAGCGAGCTTTGCCAACTGGTTCACCTTGGAAGGGGGCTTCTTCCCGAACGGTCTCATGGAGCAGACCAAAGACGGCACCTGGACCGGCCTGTTGATGGCGCTTGTCGTGGTGATGTTCAGCTTCGGCGGCACCGAGCTCATCGGCATCACCGCCGGCGAAACCGAGGACCCTCGTCGTACGATTCCCCGCGCCACCAATGACATTATCTGGCGAATTCTCGTGTTCTACATTGGCGCGCTCGGCGTAATCATGGCCGTCATACCGTGGAACACCATCGGCGGAGACGATGTTCCCAGCCCGTTCGTGCAAATCTTCGATTCCGTAGGCATCCACGCGGCCGCCGGCATCCTCAACTTCGTGTGCCTGACCGCTGTGATGAGCGTCTACAACTCCGGCCTGTACGCCAACTCCCGCATGCTGTATTCGCTGGCCAAGCAGGGCAATGCGCCCGCGTATCTGGGCAAGCTCAACGCCAAGGGCGTGCCGGTGACTGGCGTGCTGACGTCCGCCGTGATCACCGCCATCGCCGTGGTCGTGGTGTTCGTGTGGCCTGAGTTCGCGTTCAACTATCTGATGTCGATTGCCACCATCGCCGGCATCATCAACTGGACGATGATCATGTTCACCGAAATGAAGTTCCGTAAGGTGGTCGCCGCGGGCGGCGCTCCCGAGGATTCCGAGCTGGCCGGCAAGTCCGGCAAGGAAGCGCTCGACGCGATTCACTTCAAGCTGCCGTTCGCCAAAGTAACCCCGTGGGTGGTATTGGCGTTCCTGACACTGGTCGTGGTGCTCATGTGCTTCTCCGCCAGCTACCGCGTCGCCGTTATCGCCGGCGTGATCTGGCTCGCCATTCTCTTTGCGGCCTACCAGCTCACTCAGGCGAAGAAGTAAGGCTCCATTTGCGAATAGCTCTCACTGATGAGCACTCAGTGAGAGCTATTCGCAAATGGGATTTATTCATGAAACAGCTCATCGATGCCGACGAGCTGAACGTCGGATTGAGACGCCGCAGCATCGTCGACCAGTGATTGATCGAAACCGCCGAGCGAAAACAGCAGGTATGTTCGCTGGCCGATACCGGTTCGCGCAGCACGGTCTCGCAGTAGATTCAGCACGGAACGGTCCACCGGCGCATTGCGGAATTTGCACTCGCCCACAATGGCAGCATCAGACGCATTGTCAACGGCCATCACGTCTATCTCATCCTGACGATCCCACCAACGGCCAACCGCACGCGCACGGAAGGGCAACCGTCCAGCAGCACTCTCACGCCACATCCATTCACGGCACAGACCCTCGAACGGTTTGCCGGCAAAATCATGTAATACCGGCTTGATATGACGCTCGTATACGCCTTCCACATCGCCCCGCTCCAATTCCGAGCGATACGGAAATACAAACGAATACCAGAATCGGAAGAAATTGTCGTTCAGCTGATACAGCCCACGCGAACCTTTCGCCCGCTCCTTAGGCTTCGCCGTGACTGGGAACTCACGTTCCACAATCCCCAGTTCCATAAGATTGGCGAGATACGACGATACTGTTGCGTTTGCCATCATCGTGTGTGTCGCGATCTCATTCAGCGAAGTTGCGCCGAGCGCGATCGCCCGTATCACGCTGTTATATTTCGCAGTTTCCCGCAGTTCTTCGTGCAACAAAAATTCAACCTCGCTGTATAGCGGAGCAATGCGTCTCAGAATATGCCGCTTGACATTTGCGTCTATGGTCTCATCTGGGTCAAATTCCTCTAGGTAACGCGGGATACCGCCCAGTATTGCGTAGGCCAGCGCCTTATCCTCGCTACTATAGTTGGGGAAGAATTGCGCTGCATCCCAATATGGCATCGGCAGCATCTTCAGGATGCCGGTCGCACGACCATATAGCGGCGATTTTTCTCCCAACAGCTCCTTTTCGATGAAGCTCATGGCACTGCCGCAAATCACAATCATCAGATTTGCATGACGCAACGTGTGGTCCCAAAGATTCTGTAGCACTGACGGCAATGACGGATCAGATTTGACCAGATAAGGAAACTCATCGAATATCACAAGCCTGCGGCCGCCATCGCTCGGCTCTGGCAGCCGGGTTAACTCGGTTAACGCCCTTTCCCAAGAAGGATATTGACTCAGATAATCCTTGCCCGGGGCACCCGCCTCGAACATGAGACGGGAGAACGATGCCAGCTGTTCATCTTTAGTGGCATTCTGCGCCGCGAAGAATAAGGTTTCCTTGTCTTTTGCGAGTTGAATAAGCGTCTCTGTTTTTCCCACGCGCCTGCGGCCGTAGACGAACACAAGCTGTGCCCTACGCTCAGTGAAACATTCCTGCAGTTGCCGTAAATCGCTATCTCGTCCGATGAATGTCATACTGCCCGCCCCTCTATGCCATACGTTGGCGAATTCCTATTCGCACCACGATTTATTGTATCACGATTAATATAATCGTGATTATATAAGATGCGGGCGGTGCGGACTCGGGCCCACTTGCAAAAGACTCTCACTGAGGAGTGCTCAGTGAGAGTCTTTTGCAAAATCAGGCCACTCGTTGCAAATTTCTCTCACCGACTCAACGTCAGTGAGAGTTTTTTGCAAATGAGGGGTCAGATACGGCGCTTGCGCCAGATGGTCAGGGCGATACCGGCGGCGGCGAGGACCACCACGGCACCAGCCACGCCGAAGACGGCGGCACCAGTGTCGGAGATGACGGCACCCGGCTTCTTGCCATCAGCGGAGACCTTCACGAGGGCCTTGCGGGCCTCGGTCAGGTGACGAATCGCATCCTGGACCTCGGTGGAGATGGCGTTCTCCTTGGCGAGCACCTTCTTCGCTTGGGCCAGCGCATCGGCGTAGGCCTTCCACGAATCGGCGGTGTAATCGCCTTGGTTCAGCTTCTCGGCTTCGACCTTGGCAATGGCGTCTTCGAGCTGCTTGAGCTCTTCCTCAGCGGCCAGATCGGGATCCGGAGTCGGCGTCTCGTCGGCAACGACCTTCACGGTGAACGTGGCGGTCTTGGTCGAATCGGCCACAGACTGCACGGTCACGGTCACCTTGTCGGAGGCCTTCGAGGAGTCGAAGCCGAGCAGCTCGTACTCATCGGCGGCGAGCTCACGGGTGGTGGAGCCGCCGTTGCCATCGGCCACGGTCGCGGTGACGACCAGACCGGCAGCGTCGAGCGCTTCACCAACCTTGTACTCGGCCTTGGCGGGCTGCGCGGTCACGGCGATGGAGAGGATCGTGCCTGCGGCCGGGTGCTCCGGCTCGGGCTGGCTCTCCTCCAACGCATTCTGCGCGTCGGTCAGGGCCTTGGCGGCGGCATCGACATCAGCCTGAGACAGGCCGGAGTCAAGGAAGGTCTGCTTGGCCGTCTTGGCTGCGGCGAGCGCATCCTCGAATGCCTTCCAGCTGGCCTCGGTGTAAGCAGAGCCATCGGTGCCGAGCTTGTCGGCCGCTTCAATCGCGCCATCAAGCGCCGTCGTATCGGCCATCTCAATGGACACGCCTTCGTCGGTCGGGTGAATGGTCTGCATCAGGCCGTCCGCGTCGAAGGTGATCTCGTCGATGGCGGTTTCACGGTGGTAGCCGAGGCCGGAGGTGAACACGCCGAGCGGCGTGTAGTGGCGATGGTAGGCCATGAGCCAACGGTCGTTGCCGTCCGCGTCGGTCACATGCACGTCGGACTGGTGCGCGGTACCTTGCAGGTTCTTGGAGGAATCCTTCTGCAGCAGCACACCCTTGTAGGTGATGGTGCCGTCGATGGAATCGGAGACGCCGTACCTCACATGGTAGTTCGGGGAGTTGGCGTCGTCGCACGACCAGGTCCAGTGGTACTTGCCGTCGCGGTAGGCGACGACCACGGACTCGCGGAAGCCGTTCAGACCGTTGAGCTTCTTCACCGTACCGGCCTTGATGCTCACCATGTCGTCGTTGAGTTCGGCGATGGCGGGCGAACCGTTGCCGTACAGGATGTACGACTTGCCGGTGTTCGGGTCGGTGAAGATGGACGGGTCGATGGCCTGTCCAACGGTGACGCCTTCCATCGTGCGAGTGACCAGCGGTTGGTCGGCGGCCTTGTACGGGCCGGCCGGGTTGTCGGCCACGGCGACGCCGATGGCGGATGTACCGTTCGGCAACTTCGCGCAGTAGTAGAAGTAGTACTTGCCGTTCTTCTTCTCGATGGTCGGCGCCCACGCGGAGCCCACGGACCACGGGGAGATGGCGGTGTTCTCATCGCCATCGGTGGTCGGCTGGTGGTCCTTATTGACATCGAGGATCACGCCCTCGTCGGTCCAGTTCACCAAGTCGGTGGAGCTGAACGCATGGAAGTAGTTGCCGCTCCAGCCGGAGAAGCCGTCGGTGGTCGGGTAGATCCAGAACTTGCCGTCGAAGTAGTCGATGTCCGGGTCGGCGTACTGGCCGGGCAGTACCGGGTTGTTGCCCACGGTGACCTTCTTCAGCGTCCAGGTCTGCGGCGCACCGTCGCCCAAATCAACGACCAAAGTACGGTCCTTAGCCAGGTCGGCCGTACCACCATTGGTGAACGCCTGACCATCAAGGGTGAGCTTGATGGAGTCGTCGCTACGGTTGACAGACACCTTGACGGGCACCTTGGTCGCGCCGCCACGGCGGTTGAGCACGGTGGTGACGGTCTTCGTGGACCAGTCGAGGGTGGAACGGACCTGAGAGTGGTCGTCAGTGCCACGCAGCGAGTTCGGGTCGGACGGCACAGTGCCCACAGAAATACCCTGCAGAGCAATCGGGCTGGTCTTCTCGACTTCCTGAGCAGTGAGCGCGCGGTTCCACACGTTCACATTGTCGAACGAACCCTTGAAGTATGGGTCGTTGTAGAAGGACTTGCCCAAGTAGGCCAGCAGATCGTTACCCAAATCGGTGACCTTGTTCTTGGTCGCCTTGTTCTGAGCCACCTGCGCACCGTCAGAGTACACGGTCATCACGTTGTCGTCCAACGTGACCGTGACACGATGCCATGCGCCGTTGCCAGACAACGTAGCGTTAGCCGCGTCCTCCGCACCATACGAGTTGGTGGTGATGCGGCTGGCGAGCTCGCCGGAGTTGTTGTACTTCAGGAAGTAGTACTTGGTGGAGTTCTGGCCGAAAGCGAACGTGAACTGGTTTTTATTGATCTCCGACTTGACATCCATCTGCACAGTCAGCTTGTTACGGCCATCGAACAGGCCCTTCGGGAACTCGGCGTAGGTGCCGTCAGAGCCGTCGAGCTTAAGCACCTTGCCCTTTTCGGCATCCTCGGAGACCTTGGCGTTGCCGTTGAAGGTCAAGTCGTTGCTGTTCTCAGTGGTGTCGGTACCCTTGCTGTCTTCGAAGTCATACTCGGCAATCGGACCGGAGCCGTCTTCATCGGGTGTGACTGGCTCGGTGTCCTTGTTCTTATCGAATGCCTTCAGGATTGCGTTGTACTCGGTTTCAGTGACAGGCAGGATGGTGCCGTGACGCTTCTTGAGCGAACCGAAGTTCACATCAGAGGCAAAGCCCCAATCAGCCTTATCAGTGCTGCCTAAATCGGCAGAACGGTATGGGGTGTAACCCTTACCGGCTGAGTACTGGTCCCACATCAGACCGTAGAGCATCTTCTTGCCCGCATCACTGGTCTGCACGTCATCTTCATTGTAGAAGAACAGCTCCGGGCCTTCCAGCTGCGCACCGGTCAGACCGGTACCAGTCAGGTCACCGAATGTACCGACAAGCGTCCACTGGTTCGGATCACTGTCAGTGTTGTAGTAACCATTCGCAATTGTGTCACCAGTGGTGAGCGTTGTGGCATACGGATCCTTGCTACGCTCAACACCGAGGTACGTGTCACCGGACACACGATAGTAATAGCCGTCATCGGCCTTAATCATCGTGGTATCGATAACGGACTTGACTCGGTCGATCCACTTGACAGGCGTCGTGAAGTTCACGAAATCACGCGTGGTGGAGTAGTACATATTGGTGCGATCGCCGGACTTGTTGTCCGCGTCGGAAGCAGTGGCCCAGTACACCATGTACTGCTTGTTCACATCATCCCAGTAGGCTTCCGGAGCCCAAGCCATGCCGGCTCCCGGAATCTGAGAGGCAACGTCAACGGCGCGCGGTTCGCTCCAGTTGACGAAGTCATGCGACTCCCACACGATTAGGTTGGTGCTGCCATTGGTGGTAGCGGTGGCCGCGCCCCAACCGCCACGGTTATGGATGCTCAGCTCGGTAGCGATGAGGTAGACGGTGTCGCCTTCCGGAGAGCGGACCAGATACGGGTCGCGCACGCCGTTGTCCTTACCACGAGAGTTGCCGGTCTGGCTGTTGTTCCAGCTGAGTACCGGATCGCCGGACTCGCGGGTGTCATGCCAGCTCAGGCCATCCTTGCTGGTGGCGAAGTACATCTGCTCGTCGGTAGCGCTACCTTCGGTGCCGGTGAAGTGCGCAAACAGATAGTCCGTGGTCTTCGGCTGTTCGACGGCGGCCTTGACGGTCAGCTCGAATTCCTTGGTTTCCGTGTTGCCGTCAGCATCGGTAATGGTGGCAGTGAGCGTCACCTTGGCGTCGGCCTTCTGGCGAGTGACGACGCCGGCTGCGATGTCGCCATCTGCAGCATCAGTAATGACCTTGGCGTCGCTGGACTTCCATGTAATCGCGGAACCATTAACCGAACCCTTGGCTGGAAGTGTGATGTCGGAATACGCATCGGTGCTGCCGTTGTTGATGGTCAGCGCGTTAGCGTCGGCCTTGGCGGCATCGGACTTCGTGGAATCGTAGGCTTCCTTGATTTGCTCCGCAGTGTGCGCGGAGCCGTAAATATTCAGGTTGTCGAGTGCGCCGGTGTAGTACTCGCCGTTCACCCAGTTGGCCTTGCCGATCTGCAGCACGCCGCCGTCTGCGCCGAGAATATCGGTGAGCTGAGCGAAGCTCGCGCCATCAGCCGGGGCTACGGTTGCGGCCTGCTCACCGTCAATGTACAGCGTGGAAGCGGCCTTGTCGATGACCAAATCGACGTGACGCCACTGGCTGGCGAGACCATCCTTGCTCACATTGCCGGTGGTGTCGCGCTTACCAGCGTTGTTGTAACGCTCAACGTTCACCGAAGTGGTGCGATCCATCACGCCGAGGTAACGCTCTTGCTGATAGGTCTGCGCATTCGTATTCGGTGCCGCAAATACCGACCAGCCCTGATTGGTGCTGGCGGACTTGGAATCATACGAAATCGTGACCGCATCCAGGCCCTTGAGCACAGCCGAATCATCCGACTTAGTCACATTCAGCCAGAAGCCAGAACCGAGCTGAGCTGCGGTAGTGCCGTCTTTACTGGCAGTTACTGCGGCGGCACCGTTGATGGTTGCCTTGGTGCCGGTTGCCTCATCGGTGAAGGTACCAGTGGCACTTGCCGTGACGTTGTTGAAGTCAAGGCTGGCAAGCAAATCACTGTCTGCCGATGCCTTGGCATTTGATTTCAGGGCTGCTGCCAGCGCCCGCTGTGCGGCCGATGAATCGGTGGTATCCGATTCAACCGCATTTGCTGCTGGCGCCAGCGCCATCAGCATCGGGACAGCTGCAAGAGCTGCCACCGCTTTCTTCCACTTACCCATATGTCTCCTCTGATTGTGGGTTTTGGTTTTGTGTTCAGTTATGGATTGAAGATTGAAGTTATGGTGATACTAGGTGCTCCCTCTCCGTCCGCCAGAAGCCGACTGAGAGGGAGCATTTGGATCCGCTCAGGCGCGACGCTTGCGCCAGATAGTGAGAGAGATGCCGGCAACGGCGAGCACAACCACGGCACCACCAAGGCCGAGCACGGCGGCACCAGAGGACGGCAGACCGGAGTCCGCCCCCGTACCAGCGTTACCGTTATCGCTGCCTGCACCATCGCCGGAACCGTCGCCCGAACCGGGCTTACCGGGCTCGGTCTTGGCACTCACGGTCACCACGAACGACGTGGTGAGCTGATCGTTGGCCTTGAGCGTGACGGTGACGGTCTTGGTGCCCACAGCGGACATGTCCACGTCGCCGACCGTGTAGTCGGCGGCATCGAGCGTCTTCACCGTGCCGTCCGACATCGTCGCCTCGATCACAAGACCATCGGCGGAGAACTGCTCGCCCACCGTGTACTTGGTCTTTGTCGGCTCGCTCTTGACGCGGATGCCGGTGATGGACGGCTCAACCGGCGTATCAGGCTCGCCGACGGTCACCGTAATGGTCACCGTGCGGTTGGCCGGAGCAACCTCCTGATCCTTGGTCAGCGACATGTCGAGCATGCCGTTGGCGCGCACGTTCACGGCCTTGACCCACGTATTGCGGTCCTGATCGAACAGGCCACCCGCCGCGGAACCGGAGTGAATTTCCGGGTAGGGGCGTGCGTGGTAGGCCATGACGATGTTGCCGGCCTCATCATGTGCAAGCGAGATGTGGCCGGGGCCGGCCTGCTTGCGCTCGTACGAGGCCTCATCCGCACCGTAGGCACCGGTGTAGGTGTCGTTGGTGTCGAACGACGGGAAGTCGGCCGTGGTCCAGCTCGACAGATCCTGCAGGTCGGCATTCTTGGCGGCACGCATCACGTTGGTGTTGTAATACTTATCCACCGTGGCCCCCGCATAGGCAATGTAGACGTAGTCGCCATGCTCGAACATGAACGGTGCCTCTACGATTGCCTGATCAGAACCTTCAGAGTTGTCTTCGGGGGTAGGCGCATACTTGCCGTACTCGAACTGCTGGCTGACCTGATAGATGTGCTCAAGGCTGCCATCCACCAGCGGAGTGACGCCATCGCCCATCTTTGCCTTGGCAAGGTACAGGCCTGCGCTCTTCGGGAAGAGCCAGTAGCCCTGGGCCTTGCCGTTCTCCTCGCGCTCGAAGTACGTCACGTCGAATGCGGCGCCTTCCAGCACGGTCGGCTCGCCCCAGTTCTCGGCCTCGAGGAATCCGCCATCCTTGATGGACTGCTCGTCGCCGGTGTACGGGATGAGGATGGTGTTGTTGCACCAGCCACCGTTCGCGGACGAGGCACCCTTGTGGAAGCCGGCCACAATCCACCACTTGCCGTTGATCTTGTGGAACTCCTGGGCCCAAATGAACGCGCTCCAACCGTAGAACGAGTTGGGGTACTGGTCTTCGTGGCCCGGAGTGCCGTTCTCCGGCTTGATGATGATGTGTTCCTCAGCATCCTTCAGACCGTTGATGGTCTTGGCGCGCTTGAGGCCGATGGAACGGTAGCTGTCCTTCTGGTTGTTGGTCGAATCAGTGGACTTTACCTCATAGGTGGAACCGGTGAGGTAGTAGTAGCCATCGTCTTCGTTGTAGAAGATGTCCGGATCGGCGCGAGCGTCGTTGTACATGGCCTCGGTGGTCTGCTGAACAGTGCCCTTGACCTCATGCGTGCCGGCCTTTGAGGTGTCCACGGCGGCCAGATCATCGGCGTTCCAGTCGACGTTGAAGGTCTTCGTGGAGCCGTCGTTGTAGGTCATTGTGGCCTGCGTTCCGGAAACCGCTGCGGTGACGTCCTCGGCGGAAGCACCGTTCTCCACGGTTGCGCCGCCCAGAGCTTTAACGCCGGTGTTCTGCAGATCGACATAGTTCTTGTAGAACGCATCGAATTCAGAGGAGCTCACAGCGAATGCGCGGATCTGGCCTTCGCCGGCCCATGCGGGCAGACCTTCGGTCACGTCGCCCACACCCATCGCAACCGCGTCGGCCTTGAGCGTCTCGCCGACCGTTGCCTTGGCAGTCAGGTCGGAGAGCGTGGCCATACGGCCTTCGCCGCTCAGGCCATCGGCCCAGAAGACCTTGTAGCCCTTGGAGGCGGCATCATAGACGATGCGCGGGTTGGTGACGATGGAGCTGTCGGTCACGGTGATAGCGCGCTCGTTGGTGAACGTGGCACCGTCGCCCTTGCCATCCCACACGTAAATCGCACCGGTGGCGTTGTTCTGCGAGGAAACCACACCAAGGGTACCGTCCTCCGCACGGAAGAAAGCGGGTGAGCCCATCTGCGCATTCAGCTTGGCAGACTGCGAGCCGTCCCACTTGACCGACAGAATCGACTGCGAACGGTTCAGGGGCTCCCATTTGCTGCCATCGGCGGCCTTGGCGGCCACGTACAGCGAGTCGGCGCGACGATCGTCGTTGTAGGCGAGCGGGTCGTACTTGGCACCGTTCTGGTCGGAGCGATCGACATCCTTGACGTAGGAAGCGATTTCGCCGCCGTTGTTGAGGATTTCGGATTCGGCGGTGATAGCTTTATCCACGCCGTCGATGGTGGCGGTGAGCTTGACCTTTACGGCCTTCTCGCCGGACTTCGGCTGCGTGACCTTGCCGTCTGCGGCTACGAGCTTCGCACCGTCGCCGGTCGCGGACCAAGTAACCGTCTTGCCCAGCACAGTGCTCGGCAGGTCGCCGGTGATTTGCGCCGGGATGGCGAGCGCGGCGGCGTAGTCGGTCTTCGCGCTTTCCACGCCAAGCTCGTCGTCGCTCAGGGCCTTGCCCCAGATCTTGAGGTTGTCGAGCAGACCGGAGAAGTACTCGCCGTTGCTCCAGTTGGCCTTGCCGATCTGCAGCACGCCGCCATCAGCACCGAGGATGTCGGTGAGCTTCTGGCCGTTGTTGTTCACGGCTACCAGCTTGGAGTCGATGTACAGCTTAGCGGTTGCGCCGGAAATCACGATATCGACGTGCTTCCAGTCGGCGTTCGTCTTGGTGTATGAGACGTTGCCGGAGGAATCGCGCTTGCCATCGTTGTTGTTGTAGCGTTCGACGGTAATACCGGTGGTCTTGTCGAGCACGCCGACGTAGTGCTCCTGGCCGTACTCTTGCTTGGTGGCGTTGGAGGCGGCGAAGAAGGTCCAGCCGGTGTTGCCGGAGACGTCAGGCTTGACATCGTAGCTGATGGTCACGTCGTTCTTGCCCTTGAGCAGAGCGTCGCCGTTCTTGGCGGTGACGTTGAGCCAGAAGTTCTTGCTGAGCTTCGCGGCCTTGCCGTCCTTGC
>ENA-OQKH01000751-OQKH01000751.1-human-gut-metagenome-genome-assembly--contig:-NODE-751-length-18388-cov-3.556715_pt1 | contig 18388 bp, 15 predicted proteins | sample MGYA00242645_ERZ504791 | MGnify/ENA primary metagenome ERZ504791 (study PRJEB26092, sample SAMD00036388) | human gut metagenome | host: Homo sapiens | study: EMG produced TPA metagenomics assembly of... | reverse complement strand
GAGCTCGATAAATACGCCGATGTAGAAAGCAAAATTCGCGAGCTTGAAGTGCTGCACGTGGAAACGGCGGTGCAGAGCGAAGCGGAAAAAACGCAGAGCACCGGAAACGGCGATGCGGAAAATCGTATTTACACCCTGTATATCAGCGGCAGCGATACGCGCCAGGGCCTTAACACGGTCGGCCGCAGCGATGTAAACATTTTGGCGACAATCAATACGGAAACGCGCCAGATTCTGCTTGTGACGACCCCGCGCGACTACTATGTGCCGCTGCCTGTTTCGGGCGGCATCCCGGATAAGCTGACACATGCGGGTATTTACGGCGTGAACGTTTCCATAGGCACGCTCGAAATGCTGTATGATACGGATATCGATTATTACTTCCGCCTCAATTTCTCCGGCTTTACCGGCATTGTGGATGCGCTCGGCGGCATTACGGTCGATAACGATGTTGCGTTTACAAAGGGCAACTACACGTACCCGGTGGGCAAGGTGCAGATGGACGGCAAAATGGCGCTGACCTTTGCCCGCGAGCGCTATTCGTTTGTGGATGGCGATATTCAGCGCGGTAAAAACCAGCTGAAGGTTATTTCTGCCATCATCGATAAGGCACTTTCCCCGGATATTCTGGTGCGCTACAACTCCATTATGGACAGCATCAAGGACTGCTTCGAGATGGATGTGCCGTATGACGACATCGCGGCGCTCGTGCGCCGTCAGCTTTCCGATAACGGCTCTTGGAACGTTGTCCAATGCAGCGTGACCGGCACGGGCGATTCGCAGATCCCGTACTCCATGAGCGATTACGCCTACGTCATGCGTCCGGATTATAACACCGTAAATAAGGCAAAAGAGCTGATGCAGGCTGTTAAGGACGGCAAAACGCTCTCGAAGACCGATACGAACATTACGGATGCGGACCGCACAAGATATGCTTCTATGCCGGGCGACCCCGCAGCCTCGTACACGAGCAGCGGAAGCGGTACCCAGAGCAGCTCCAGCAACAACTACAGCTACTCCGACAGCAACGATTACAGCTATTCGGGCGGTTCCGATAATTCCGGCTACGAAGAGCCTTCTGTGCCCTCCGAACCCTCCGGCGGCGAAACGTCGTCTGAGCCTGCGGGCGGTGACGAGACACCGTCTGAGCCTTCCGGCGGCGAAGAGATTCCCTCTGAACCCTCCGGCGGCGAAGAGACACCCGCAGAGCCGGATCCCGGCACAAACGGCGGCGAAACAATCGCAGAGCCTGCGGCCTAAATGAAATTTCATACCATGTAAACTTTTTCCCCCGAAGCCCTTGCGGTTTTCGGGGGAATTCTTTATAATTATTATGAGGTGTTTTGGCTATTCAGTATGCGACAAGGAGAAACTATGCACCGAAGAAGAAAATTGCCCGAAAACGGCGTTGTCATTGTGCTTGGCGCACGGGTGGTGGGGGCATCGAAAACCTGCCCCGCGCACCTCAGTCGCGCGTTTCAATATCGTGTGGATACTGCAGCATCGTATCTAAAAGCCTATCCGAAAGCCGTTTGTATCACGACCGGCGGGCAGGGCAAGGACGAGCCGCAAAGCGAGGGCGAAGCCGCAAAGGAAGCGCTGATGAAGGTCGGGGGTGCGCCGAAGCGCATCTTTGCGGAAGTAAACTCCAAAACGACGCTTGAAAACCTGCGTTTTGCGCGGGATATTCTGCGCGAAAATGGCTTTTCCGATACCGTTTTGCTTGCAACGCAAAGTTACCACCAGTGGCGCGCCTGCCGCATGGCAAAAATGTTGGGACTTACGCCGTATCCGCTGCATGCGAAGACCAATTTGAAAAGTCTGCCGAAAAACCTGTGCCGAGAATTTCTGGCTATCCTGAAATTTCTGCTGTTTACCCGAAAGGAATGAGACGAATGGAACAAGAGCAAAAGCGCTTGCTGATCCGCGGTGCGCGCATTTTGAACCCCGCGCGCGGCGAGGATTATATCGGCAATATTTTGATCTCCGGGGACCGCATCAGCGCGGTTTCCGAAAACCTGTACGATGCGGATGCCGAAGTCATGGAAGCAAAAGGTTTAACGGCGGTGCCGGGCTTTGTGGATATGCATGTGCATCTGCGTGACCCGGGCTTTACCGATAAAGAAGATATTTACACGGGCTGCCGTGCGGCTGCGGCGGGCGGCGTGACGAGCCTTTTGTGTATGCCGAACACGAAGCCGGCGGTTGATACGCCCGAGACTGTGCGCTATATTTTGGACAAAGCAAAGACCGCCGATGCGCACGTTTACGTTGCGGCGGCGATTACAAAGGGGCTGAAAGGCGAAGAGCTGTGCGACTTAGAAGCGCTGCACGATGCCGGCGCCATTGCTTTGAGCGACGACGGTCGCCCGGTCATTGATACTGCCTGCCTTGTAAAGGCATTGTGCGAAGCGCCGAAGCTCCACATGCGCGTGACGGCGCACTGCGAAGATTTGTTCCTCGCGAAAAAGTGGGTCATGCATGAGGGAGAAGTTTCCGAAAAGCTCAATCTGCCCGGCGTACCTGCGGCGGCGGAGGACTGCGGCACGGCGCGCGAAATTGCGGCGGCTGCGGCGTATGACGTGCCGGTGCACATCTGCCATGTCAGCACGGCAACCTCTGCGGCGCTCATCCGTGATGCCAAAGCCCGCGGCGTAAAGGTGACGGCGGAGACCGCACCGCACTACTTGCTTTTGACTGACGAAGCGCTCGAAAAGTACGACGCGGACTACCGCATGAACCCGCCGCTGCGCAGCGAGAAGGACCGCCTTGCGATGATCGAGGCCGTAAAGGACGGCACGATCGACGTCATCGCGACCGACCACGCACCGCACACACCGGCGGAAAAAGCTGATTTTCTGCACGCGCCGAACGGCTCCATCGGTATGGAAACGTCGTTTGCGGCGGCATATACCGCGCTTGTGAAGACCGGCGTTTTGACGCTTACAGAGCTCATCGAAAAGATGAGCGTGCGCCCGGCGGAGCTGCTCGGCATTGAAGCCGGCGCTATCGGTGCGGGCGAAGTGGCCGATATTGCGCTGATTGACGAGCACGAAGCGTGGGGGGTGGACCCCGAAAAGCTGCACGGCAAAAGCCGCAACACGCCGTTTAAAGGCATGACGCTCACGGGCCGCGTAAAGGCGACCGTCTGTGGCGGCAGAGTTGTATTTAATGAACTGTAAAAGTTTGAGAAATTTGAAATTATAGATTTGAAATGAGAGAGGGATTACTATGTCTTTTGACCGTATGATTGAAAAAATCGTGGAAACCCAGAATCCGACCGTTGCAGGTCTTGACCCGAAGCTCGCGTACATTCCGTCCTATATTCTGGACGGTGCCGTCGCAAAGTATGGCAAAACGCTGGAGGCTACGGCCGCCGCACTGCTCGAATACAACAAGGGCCTCATCGACGCGCTGTACGATATTGTCCCGGCCGTAAAGCCGCAGGCGGCGTACTATGAAATGTACGGCTGGCAGGGCGTGAGAACCCTTGCGGAGACCGTCGCTTACGCGCGCGCAAAGGGTATGTTCGTCATCACGGACGGCAAGCGCAACGACATCGGCACCACGATGGAAGCCTACGCCACGGCGCACCTCGGCAAAACGGATGTGTTCGGCGAGAAAACGGAAGCTTTCGGCGCAGATGCGCTGACCGTGAACGGTTACCTCGGCACGGACGGCATCAAGCCGCTGCTCGGCGTTTGCGAAGCGGAAGATAAGGGCATTTTCGTGCTCGTGAAAACCTCCAACCCATCCTCCGGCGAATTGCAGGATCAGAAAATGGAAAGCGGCAAGACCGTTTACGAAACCATGGGCGAGTTCTGCGAGCACTGGGGTGAAAGCGTTATGGGTAAATACGGCTACTCCGGCGTCGGCGCGGTCGTCGGCGCAACGTACCCGGCACAGCTCGGCGAAATGCGCGAGAAAGCGCCGCACACGTTCTTCCTCGTGCCCGGTTACGGCGCACAGGGCGGCGGCGCGGATGACGTTGCCCCGGCGTTTGACAAAAACGGTCTCGGCGCCATCATCAATTCTTCTCGCGGCATTATGTGTGCATGGCAGAAAGAAAAGTGCGACGAGCATGACTATGCACAGGCGGCAAGACGCGAAGCCATTCGCATGCGCGACGAGATCTGCGCACGCATCGGCGAAATTCGTGCGAACGGATGAGTAACGCTCGGAAAGGACAAGCTATGAAATATGACGTTCAGCTCTGCGAGGTACTGCGCCGCGCGCAGACCGCAGAGAACACCTTTGATTATACGGTCTTAGCGCCGAAACTGGCAGAAGTGGCGCAGCCCGGACAGTTTGCGCACATTTACGTGCCCGGCAAAACGCTGCGCCGCCCGATTTCCATTTGTGACATCGATAAGAAAAACGGCACGCTGCGCTTTGTGTTCCAGATTCGCGGCGCGGGTACAGAGCAGCTCTCGAAGTTTGAGGTCGGCGACAAGATGGATATTTTGGCGCCCCTCGGCCACGGCTTTACGTTCGACCCGAACGCGCACAATTTGTTCATCGGCGGCGGTATCGGTGTGCCTCCGCTTTTCGGTGCAGCAAGGCAATGCGGCAAAAACGCCACGGTGGCGGTCGGTTTCCGCAATAAGGATTTCGTAATTCTCGAAGACGACTTCCATGCGGCAGGCTGCGACCTGCGCATTGCGACGGATGACGGAAGCTACGGCCACCACGGCCTTGTCATCGATTTAATTCAGGATGTGCACCCCGATAAAATTTTTGCCTGCGGTCCGAAGGTCATGCTGCGCGCCGTGACGGAGTTTGCAAAAGCGCACAACATTCCGTGCGAAATTTCCCTTGAGGAGCGCATGGCGTGCGGCATCGGTGCGTGCCTCGGTTGCGCGGTGGAGCTTTACGACGAAAACGGTGAAACGTATATGGGCCATGTCTGTAAGGACGGCCCGGTGTTCCCGGCGGAAAGGGTGGTATTCTGATGGCTGATTTAAAGGTTTCGGTTGCGGGTGTGGAGTTCCATAACCCGCTCATTGCGGCGTCCGGCACGTTCGGTTTCGGCCGCGAATATGCAGAGTTTTACCCGCTCTCCGCACTCGGCGGTATTTCTTCTAAGGGCATTACGTTAAAGGCGCGACCGGGCAATCCTGCGCCGCGCATTGCGGAAGCCCCCGGCGGTATGCTGAATGCCGTGGGTCTGCAAAATCCGGGTGTCGATCACTTCATCGAAAAAGATCTCCCGTGGCTGCGCGAGCAAGGCGTGACCATCATTGCGAACATTGCCGGCAACACGCCGGAGGATTACTGCGCCATGGCGGAAAAACTGAATGACACCGACATCGACATGATCGAAATGAACATTTCCTGTCCGAACGTGAAGCAGGGCGGCGTGCAGTTCGGCACGAGCTGCGCAGGCGTTGAAGACATCACGAAAGCGGTGCGCGCGCACTGCAAAAAGCCGCTGATGGTGAAGCTTTCCCCGAATGTGACGGATATTTCCGAGATCGCGCTCGCGGCGGAAAGCGCCGGTGCGGATGCCGTCTCCATGATCAACACGCTGACCGGCATGCGTATCGACATCAACACGAAGCGTCCGATCATTCACAACAACACAGGTGGCTTCTCCGGCCCGGCGCTTTTGCCCATTGCGGTGCGCATGGTGTGGCAGACGTATCAGAAGGTGAAAATTCCGATCGTCGGTCTCGGCGGCATCAGCACGTGGCAGGACGCCGTGGAAATGCTGCTTGCAGGTGCGACGGCGCTGCAGATCGGCACCGTGTTGTTCACAGACCCGTATGCGCCCGTGAAGATTACCGAAGGGCTTACGAATTACATGGATAAAAACGGCGTGAAGACCCTTTCCGAATTGACCGGTGCGATGCGTCCGTGGTAAATGATATGGAAAAATTACACTTATATCTCGTGCGCCACTGCGAAAGCCTCGGCAACCGCGAGAATATTTTTCAGGGTCAGCTTGACCTCGATATCAGCGCTACAGGAGAAAAGCAGTTGGCGCTTTTGGCGCTGCGGTTTCGGAACATCCCCATCGATGCTGTGTATTCAAGCCCGTTAACGCGCGCGTATAAAACGGCGGAAGCGGTGGATTTATACCACAGTTTGCCCATCATAAAACTGCCGGAGCTGATGGAAGTGGATGTTGGCGCGCTGTCCGGCATGAAGCTTGACAAAGCGTTTGCGGACTATCCGGTATTTGCCGAAAAGTGGCAGAATTCCCCGCAAAACTGCATTTTTCCGGAGGGGGAGACGACAGCGGAAGTCTATGACCGCGCAAAAAAAGCGCTTGCACGCGTGAAAGCGGATTGCATGGGCAAAACAGCGGTCATCACGTCGCACGGTTTTTTGTTGCGCTGCATGGCGTGTGAGATTTTGGAGCGCGATATTGAACGTTTGAGTGATATTCGTATCGGCGGCAACACCTCGGTTTCGGAATTTTATATCGGCAAAGACGGCAGCGTGGAAACGGTGCGCCTCAGCGATAAAAGCCACTTGCCGAAGGAACTGCTCGGCGACCCGAACCAGTATGTTGTCCACAAATAATATATAACAAAAGACATAAGAAAAGCCCCTGAAGCATACCATTCTCTAAAGGGGGAGTGGGTATGCTTTGGGGGCTTTTGGAGTATTTATCGTCGATTTTGTTTTTCTTTCTGCACATCACAAGCGCCGGGTCGTTTCCAAAGGCGCTGACTGCGGCGGAGGAGAAAAAATATCTGGAGCAAATGGCGGCGGGCGACCACCACGCGCGGCAAAAACTCATCGAACACAATTTACGGCTTGTGGCGCACATTGCGAAGAAATACTATGCCGATGAAAATGACCGCGATGACCTCGTTTCCATTGGCACGGTGGGGCTCATCAAGGCTGTGGACAGCTTCGACCCGACAAAGGGCATTCGGCTTTCGAGCTACGCTTCGCGGTGCATTGAAAATGAGATTCTGATGTTCTTCCGCAGCGCGAAAAAGACAGCGCAGGACGTGTCGCTGAATGACCCTATCGATACCGACAAGGACGGCAACACGCTGACGCTGCTCGACACCATCGCGACGGACGACCACATTTTGGAGGACATCGACCTGCGCATGAAGGTGCGGCAGTTGTACGACGCGGTGAAGACCCGTCTTTCGCCGCGCGAGCGCGAGATCATTTTGCTGCGTTACGGGCTTACGGGCCAGCGACCGCTCGTGCAGAGAGAAGTTGCAAAAAAGCTGAACATTTCCCGCAGCTATGTCTCGCGCCTTGAGAAAAAAGCGCTGCAAAAACTGCGAAAAGCATTCGACGAATAAAAAAGGCGCGTGCATCACACGGAGTTGTGGGTACACGCGCTTGGTTTAAATAAATTTTCCGGTCACGCTGTCCGCGGCGTTTTTGATCTGTTCCGGAGTGCCGCAGGCGACAAGCCGACCGCCCGCTTCACCGCCGCCGGGGCCCATATCAAGAATATAATCAGCGCTGCGGATGACGTCGAGGTCGTGCTCAATAACGATGACGGTCGCGCCGCTTTCGATGAGCGTTTGGAACACGGTGAGCAGTGTCTGCACGTCGAGCGGGTGTAGGCCGATGGTCGGCTCGTCGAACACGAACACGGAGTCGCTCTGTGCCTTGCCCATTTCACTCGCAAGCTTTAAGCGCTGCGCTTCGCCGCCCGAAAGTCCGGGCGTTTCCTCACCGAGCGTGAGGTAGCCGAGGCCGAGGCTGTTTAAGACATTTAATCTCTGCGAGACGAGTTTCCAGTCCTTGCAGGCTGAAAGCGCCGTGCGCACGTCCATGTCCATGATTTCGGGCAGGGTGTACGCTTCGCCGCTTTTCGTCACGCAGCGGATCTTCGATGCGTCTTTGCCGTAACGGCTGCCGCGGCAGTCCGGGCAGGGGATATTCACATCGGGCAAAAACTGCACATCCAGGCTGATACTGCCGGTACCGTCGCAGGTGGGGCAGCGCAGCTTGCCGGTGTTATACGAGAAGTCGCCGGCTTTGTATTTGCTTTTTTTGGCGTCCGGCGTGCGGGAGAAAATTTTACGCAGCTCATCGTGCACATTGGCGTATGTCGCAACGGTGGAGCGCACGTTGATACCGATAGGCGTAGCGTCGAGGAGCTTCACTTGGTCGATGCCCTCGGCGCTGATCGACTTCACGTGCGCTGGTAGCTTTTCACCACGAATATGCGCCGAAAGCGCCGGGATAAGGCTTTCCAGAATGAGCGTCGTTTTGCCGGAGCCGGAAACGCCCGTAACAACGGTCAGGCGGCCTTTCGGAATATCCACTTCGAGCGGCTTCACCGTATGGATGCGGTCGGTGGAAAGGTGGATAGCGCCGTTTTGGAAAAGCTCGCTTTCGGGTGCTTTCTGTCGCGAGATGCCCTGCTTTCCCGCCAAAAACGGGCCAATCTGCGAGTTTTCGTTTATCTTAATGTCGTCTGTTGTGCCCTCCGCGATGACATGGCCGCCTTTTGCACCGGCTTCCGGGCCCATTTCAATGAGCCAATCGGCCTCGCTCAAAATCTGCGTGTCGTGGTCGACGAGCAGAACGGAGTTGCCGTCGTCGATGAGATCGTGCATCACGCCGGTGAGGCCGACGATGTTCGCCGGGTGCAAGCCGATGGAAGGCTCATCGAGCACATATAAAACGCCGGTGGTGCGGTTGCGCACGGCACGGGCAAGCTGCATGCGCTGGCGCTCGCCTGTGGAAAGCGTGGAGGCAGCGCGGTCGAGCGTCAAGTAGCCGAGCCCCAGCTCCAAAAGGCGCTTGGCGTTCAATGTAAACGAATCGCAGATGCTCTGCGCCATGGGACGCATTTCTTCGGGCAGCGAACCCGGCACGTCCGCGACCCAATCGGTGAGGCCGGCGAGCGTCATGCGGCAGACTTCATCTAAAGAAATGCCGCGAAGCTTCGGGGCGCGAGCTTTCTCCGATAGCCGTGAGCCGCCGCAGTCCGGGCACGGTTCGGTCTTGAGAAACTTTTCCACGCGCTTCATGCCGTTTTCATCCTTGACTTTGGAGAGTGCGTTTTCTACGGTATACACGGCGTTGAAGTAGGTGAAATCCATTTCGCCTGCTGCGCCGCTCGTTTTATTCTGGTAGATCATGTGCTTTTTAATGGCAGGACCGTGAAACACGATGTCCTTTTCTTTTTCCGTCAGCTCGCGGAACGGCACGTCGGTGCGCACGCCGAGGTCGCGGGCGATGTCCTTCATCAAAGACCACATCAGCGTCTGCCACGGGCGCACGGCGCCTTCGTCAATCGTGAGGGTGTCGTCCGGTACAAGGGTACTTTCGTCCACAATGCGCACGATGCCGGTGCCGTCACATTTGCGGCACGCGCCTTGGCTGTTGAACGCGAGTTCCTCCGCGGACGGCGCGAAAAACTCCGCACCGCAAACGGGGCACACGCACGGCTGACCCGCCGCGACGGCCAATGTCGGCTGAATGTAGTGCCCGTTCGGGCAGCGGTGGCTTGCGAGGCGCGAGTACATCAGGCGCAGGCTGTTGAGTAACTCCGTGCCCGTGCCGAATGTGCTGCGGATGCCCGGTACGCCGGGGCGCTGGTGCAGAGCGAGCGCGGCCGGGACATACAGAACTTCATCCACCTGCGCCTGTGCCGCCTGCGTCATACGGCGGCGCGTGTAGGTGGAAAGCGACTCCAAATACCGCCGTGAGCCCTCTGCGTACAAAACACCGAGCGCGAGCGACGATTTGCCGGAGCCCGAAACACCCGCTACGCCAACGATCTTATGCAGCGGCACATGGATGTCAATGTTTTTGAGGTTGTGCACGCGCGCACCGCGCACCTCGATGTGGTCGACAAGATTGAATTTGTGCTTTGCTTGTTCCATTTATTCTTCCTCCGCTTTGCGGTTGATCTCTTCCAAAAAGGCCTTGCCGTAGCGATGCGCCTTGCGCTCGCCCACGCCGGAGACCTGCAAAAGCTCCTGTTCGTCCGTCGGCATTTTGGCGCACATATCGCGCAAAGTGGCGTCGGTGAAAACGACGTAGGCCGGTACGCTCGCTTTTGCGGCAAGCGCGGCACGCAGCTTTTTCAGCCGTGCGAAAAGCTCCGGGTCGGCATCGCCTGCGGCCTTGTCCGGCTTCTTCGCTTTTTCCTGCGGCACGGGAATACGCATTTCAAAGCTTTTTTCCCCGAGCAAAACCGGCCGCGCGTTCTGCGTCAGCTTTAAAACCGGGTATTGCCCGTCGGTCTGGATGAGCAATTCCTGCATCAAAAGCGCGTCGATGATACGCTTAATTTCAAAAATCGGCTTTTCGCGCATGAGCCCGTAGGTGGACTGTGTTTGCAGACTCATTTGCAAAACACGCTCATTTTCGCTGCCGCGCAGAATGTCGCAGATCATGCTGATGCCGAGCCGCTGCCCGGTGCGCGCCACGCAGGAGAGCACCTGCTGTGCTTCCACGGTGGCCTCTACCAAAACGGAGCCGCCCGCGCAGCTGGAGCAATTGCCGCAGTATTCCTCGGCGGGCTCGCCGAAGTATTTTAAGATGAATGCGCGCAGGCAATCGGCCGTCGTGCAGTAATACGTCATTTTTCGCAGACGGTCGTATTCGCGCTGGAGGAGCTTTTCCTGCGTTTCAAAGTCGAGGTCGGGGTTCGGGTCACTGTTTTCGATTAAATAGCGGTTCGTGCGCACATCTTGCGGGCTGTAAAGCAAAATACACTCGGCGGGGCTGCCGTCGCGCCCGGCACGCCCGGCTTCCTGATAATAGCTCTCGAGGTTTTTCGGCATGTTGTAGTGGATGACGAACGACACGTTGGATTTATCGATGCCCATGCCGAACGCGTTCGTCGCGACCATAATGGGCTTGCGGTCATAGACGAAATCGTCCTGATTCCGCCTGCGTTCTTCCTCCGGCAGACCGGCGTGGTAGCGCGTGGAAGGGATGCCCTTGTCGTTTAAAAGCGCGTCCACTTCTTCCACGGTGCGGCGCGTGGAGCAGTACACAATGCCGCATTTGCCCGGGCGTTCCTCAATGAGCTTCAAAAGCGCCAGCGCCTTACTGTGCGGCATCTGTATGCCGAAATATAAGTTCGGGCGGTCAAAGCCCGTCGTGATACGCACGGGGTCAATGAGGTGCAGGTGCTCCGCAATGTCCTTGCGCACGGCTTTTGTTGCCGTGGCGGTGAATGCGCCGATCGTCGGGCGATTTTTCAAACTTTCGGCAAATTCCGCAATCTTTAAATAGTCCGGGCGGAAGTCCTGCCCCCACTGAGAGACGCAGTGCGCTTCATCCACGGCGATGAGAGAAATATGGAGGTTCTCTACGGCCGTGCGGAAGTTCTCGGTCGAAAGGCGTTCCGGCGCGACGTAGACGAGCTTATACAACCCCTCGGATAAATTGTGCAGTGCGCGGCTGTACTGTGCCGGGGTGAGCGAGCTGTTGAGGTATGCCGCGTGCACGCCCGCCTGCGTCAGCGATTCTACCTGATCTTTCATCAGCGAAATGAGCGGGGAGATGACAAGCGTGATGCCCGGCAGCAGGAGTGCCGGCACCTGATAGCACACGGATTTGCCTGCGCCCGTCGGCATGACGCACAGCGCATCGCGGCCCGTGAGCAGTGCGTCTACAATTTCCTCCTGACCGCGGCGAAAGGACGTATAACCGAAATAGCGCCGCAGAATATCGAGTTTCGTTTCCATAGATCTGTTCCTTTACGGTCAAAAATACCCGCGCGTGCAAAAGCACGGCGGGCATTTAACGTTTTAAATTAAGAGAGCTTCTTCATTTCGATGGTCTTCCAGTCGCACTCCTTGTCCATCCAGCGGATGCCGACATCTGCGTATTCGGCTTCGCCGCGCTGGTTGTCGAACGGGTCGATGCGCAGCTGTGTCTTTGGCGGGGCAAAATCCGCCTGAAGCTCGCTGTTTGCCGCCATGCGGAACGGGTCGAGATTGCCGAAGTAGAAGTCGTTGCGCTCGCTGTCGCCCATGCGGTGCGCACTGCCGCCGAAGGACGGGTCTGCAAACAGCCAGCCGTAGGGAGCAATGTAGAACTGCGCCCAGTCGTGGCAGCCGGTGTCATCCGGCGTGACGAACAGGCCGCTCTGCCAACGGGCAGGAATACCTGCGCAGCGGCACAGCGTGATGAACAGCAGCGCCTGCACGCCGCAGTCTCCGTGCAGCCCCGCGCCGTAATAATCCGGGATGCTGCCCGGCAGCGTGAAGTATTCGCGCACATACGAATATGTACCGACCTTCGTGCAGTAGTCGTAGAATCTGCGTGCGAGCAGAAGCGGGTTCTTCTCATCGCCGGAAAGCTCTTTGCAAAGCGCACGGATGAGCGGCGTGAAGCGAATGTGCGGGTAAAGCTCCTCGGTGTCGAACGTCGGCTGCTCTGCACTGACCTGTGCAGATTCAAGGTTGTTGTATTTCACATAGGAAAGATATTTGTATTCGACCCAGAAGGTTTCGTTTTTCTCGAATTTGCCGCGGAATGAGACCGTGCGCGCGGGTGCATTTTCATCTGCAAGCTTATAAATGGGGTGGGAGGTCGCAAGGATCTCAATGTCGCGCATGTTCATCGCGTTCTTCGGTACGGGAAGATGCACGGTCAGTTCTTCGCCGGGGCGGAAAACATCGTCATGCAGACGGAACTGGGCGCGCAGCTGAATGCTCCACAGCGCGTCGCCGTCTTTTTTCATGTCGCGTACATTTTGGCGCAGAAATTCCACGCGATCACTTTTGTCCTTCGGCGGCTTGCCTGCACGCGTGGCGATATCCGGGTAAACGCCCAAAAGCGTATCGTAGAACGTGCGGGAATACGTCGTTTTGCCGTTGATGTAGATCCAGTCGATGGCGCCGCAGTCACGCAATGCGTCAAGCTCTGCCTTCGTGAAATCCGGAATTTCCTTCTGCACGAGCGCCAAAGCGTCTTCTTCGCTGTATGTGTAGCCCGTCGGCAGTGCTTTCAAGACCTCACGCTCCAGTGCAAGGCGTGTTTTCATAAATGCCGGGACTTTCTCGTTTGCAAGGTATAGGTCGATAAGGTGGAACGCGCGGTCAAAATCGCCGCACCATTTTGCTTTTAAAATGTCTTCCGGCAGCGCGATTGCAAGCGTTTCAATATCTTTTTGGTTCATAACAGCAGCCTCCTTTGATGGATAAAGTTAACCGATATGCAGCACCGCGCACGCAATGCGGAAATAGATCAGCAAGGAAAGCGCGTCTACAATGGTCGTGATGAATGGACTGGCCATGACGGCCGGGTCAAAACCGATGCGCTTTGCAAGCACCGGCAGCGAACAGCCGACAAGCTTTGCAGCGAGCACCGTTACAACAAGCGTACTGCACACAACGATGGCGACCGGGATGGTCACACGATCGATGAGCAGCAATTTGACAAAGTTTGCGGCGGCAAGCGAAACACCGCACAAAAAAGCCACGCGCGCCTCCTTCCAGAGGATACGCCCAACGTCTTTATATTCGATCTCGCCGAGGGAAAGACCGCGGATGATGGAGACCGAAGCCTGACTGCCCGCGTTGCCGCCCGTGTCCATCAGCATGGGGATAAAACCCGTCAGCACAATGGAAGCGGAAAGCGCGTCTTCAAACGAGGTGATGATGCTGCCCGTAAATGTAGCGGAGATCATGAGGAGCAAAAGCCACGGGATACGTTTTTTCCATGTGGCAAAAACGCCCGTCTTCATGTACGGCTTATCGGTCGGCGTGATAGCCGCCATCATTTCGATATCTTCCGTTGCCTCATCCTGAATAACATCGATCGCGTCGTCAACGGTGACAATGCCCACAAGGCGCTCTTCGTTATCGACGACCGGCACGGCAAGAAAATCGTACTTGCCGAACAGGGAGGCCACTTCTTCTTTATCGGTATGGGTGGAAACGTAAATAATGTTCGTTTCCATGATATTGCGAATCAGCTCGTTTTTGGGGGCAAGCAACAGGTCTTTCACGGTCACAATGCCTTTCAGCTTGCGGCGGCTGTCCGTGACATAGCAGGTGTACACCGTCTCTTTTTCCACGCCGATGGCACGGATGCGGTCAAACGCCTCCTCCACCGTCATGCCGCGCTTCAAATCGACGTATTCCATCGTCATGATGGAGCCTGCGCTGTCTTTGGGGTAATTTAAAATCTGGTTAATGAGTACGCGCGTTTCAGCATCCGTGTGTCGCAGAATGCGCTTGACGAGGTTTGCGGGCATTTCTTCAATCATGTCTGCAGCGTCGTCCACATACAGCTCGTTCACGACGTCGTGCAGCTCTTTATCGCTGAATGCTTCAACAAGCACCGTCTGTTCGTCCGGGTTCATATAAGCGAACGCGTCCGCTGCAAGCTCTTTTGGGAGCAGGCGAAACACAAGCGCCATCTTTTCACGCGGCAGGTCTTCAAAAAGTTCTGCCACGTCTGCCGGGTTCATGTCTTTCAGAAGATTACCCAACTGGGGGAAATCTTTATTCTCCAGCAGCTCTGAAATTTTGTCCAACATATCCAACATAGTTCGTCCGTCCTTTCTCTGCAATCGTGCAAAAATCGGCAATCGGACGATACGGTTTGAGTTCAGCCGTTTACAAATGTACGGTCACGCAAAAAACAAGCGGAGAAAATCGCCTGTTTTTCTGCGGGCGGCTGCATCCGTTCTCGAGGAACCGCACCGCCACTACTGCCAGCGTCCATTTTCTCCACTCCTTTGTTTTAGTATTTTTGTCAGTGTATTTGCAAATAATCGCAAAGTGCTTTTGCGTTTTTGCATACGGAAACAAAACGCCGCATTTTTGTCGGCGTTCTTACTTATAAAGTTACCCTTTTTTTGAATAATTGTCAAGCCTAACAAAAGACTTTTCGGGAATTTTACGTCAGAGATTTCGTTTGGGGTTCGCCGTCTGCCGCAAGAGATAATCAATGCTCACGTTATAGAAGTTTGCGAGTTTAATTAGAATGTCGTCCGTAAGCTGCTGCTGGCCTGTTTCGATATAACTGTATTTGCGCTGTGTAATGCCGATTGCATCTGCGACTTGCTGCTGCGTTAAATCAGAGTCCTCCCGCAGATCGCGTATTCTGTTTTCCGTCAATTTTTTCACCTGCTTTGAGTGGTATCCACTCAAAGTATATGTAGACGGATTTTATCTATTGACTTTTAGATATATTTCATCTAAAATTGGGAAAAGGGGAGAGATAGGAGAGAAAAAGCAATGCTTAAACGTTGGGGACAAGTAATTTTGTTCATGCTGTTGGTATGCTTTCTTCTTACGACCTGCACCTGTGCGCATAAATGGAAGGAAGCCACCTGCACCGAGCCGAAAACCTGTATATATTGCGGTATGACGGAAGGCGAGCCGCTTGGGCATGATTGGAAAGCTGCTACGATTAACTACCCCAAGACCTGTGTTCGCTGCGGTAAAACAGAAGGTGAAGCTTACGGTATCTATTAAAAAAACCGATGCAGAGTTTCGACTGCATCGGCTTTTTTGTTGGCTTTAATTTATCGCTCCATATTGGAGTTGCGCTTTGTGATGGCTTCCCACAGGCCATTTAAGTACGCGGCGCCGAGGGCACGGTCGTAAAGGCCGTAGCCGGCGCGGCCGGTCTCGCCCCAGATCATTCTGCCGTGGTCCGGGCGGATGTAACCGTTGAAACCGTTTTTGTAGAGCGCGTTCAAAATGGCATACATATCGAGCGAGCCGCATGCGGAGTAGTGTGCGCGCTCCTCAAAACCGTTTTCCAGCACGGCGACGTTGCGGGCGTGAACAAAATGGATGCGGCCCATCGCGGCGTATTTTGCCGCCATGTGCACCACATCGTTTTCGGCGCTGCATCCGAGCGAGCCGGTACACAGCGTGATGCCGTTGTGCGGGTCATCGACGATTTTCAGGAAGCGGTCGAGATTCTTTTCGCACGTGATAATGCGTGGCAGTCCGAAAATGCTCCAGCACGGGTCGTCCTCGTGGATGGCCATGTTTACGTCACATTCCGCAGCGACGGGAATGATGCGCTCAAGAAAATAAGTGAGGTTTGCCCAAAGGTCTTCCTCGGTCATTTTGTTGTATTCCGCCACGACGGCCCTCAGCTCCTCGCGCGTGTAGCTTGCGTCCCAGCCGGGCAGTGTGAGGTCGCTGTCGCTTTTCAGCGGATCCACGGCATCCACCTGCTCTTTATAGTAGACAAGGCTTGTAGAGCCGTCCGGCAGGCGGTGGTCAAGCTGCGTGCGCGTCCAGTCAAACACCGGCATGAAATTGTAGCAGATGCAGCGGATGCCGGCCTCGGCAAGGCGGCGGATGTTCTCGCAATAATTTTCGATATAGCGGTCGCGCGTGGGTTTGCCGAGTTTGATGTCCTCGTGCACCGGCACACTTTCAATGACCTCAAATTGCAGGCCGTTATCCTCCACTTGTTTTTTCAGCGCAGCAATGCTCTTGCGGCTCCAAACTTCACCGACGGGCACGTCGTATACAGCGGTGACGATGGCCTGCATGTTCGGAATCTGACGAATATTTTGAAGGGTCACGGGGTCGTCCGGGCCATACCAGCGAAATGACATTTTCATAGATATAATCAACCTTTCCGGTGTATTCACGCATTATTTAAGTTCATCGTAGCACATCGGGTGAAAAAACTCAAGGGGCTAAATTCCTTTTGCGCCGATTTCCAATCAAACGTGGGATTTATACACAGTTTTGCGCAGGTGGTCTTTGTATCTTTCGCCGAAATCGCGGACAAGATGCAAAAATCTATAAAAACACCTTGAAACTTACGTGTCTTTTAGTATAATAAGGTGTATAGCGCGTAGTTTAGAGAGCGCAAATAGGTTATTTATTTTAAATCGAGAGGAGTCCAATTTATTATGTCTAAAGTAGTAAGAGTAGCAGTCGTGGGCTATGGCGGCATGGGCGGCTGGCACACGAAGAGATTACAGGAAATCCCGGGTGTTGTAGAGCTTGCAGGCGTATACGATATTAAGCCGGAGCGCAACAAGGTCGCTGAAGAAAACGGTATTCACGCATACAGCTCTTTTGAGGAGTTGCTTGCCGACAAGACCGTTGATGTTGTAACGGTCGCAATCCCGAACGATCAGCACAAGAAGGTTTGCATTCAGGTTATGGAAGCGGGCAAGGTTGCCATCAGCGAGAAGCCGGTCACGCTTTGCACCGCTGATCTCGAAGAGATGATCGCAGCCTCCAAGCGCACGGGCTCCGTCTTCACGGTTCATCAGAACCGCCGTTGGGACGAGGATTTCCGCGTTGCGGAGAAGATTGCAAAGTCCGGCCAGCTCGGTCGTGTTTTCGCTATTCAGTCCCGTGTTCACGGTTCCCGCGGTATCCCGGGCGACTGGAGAAACACGAAGGCACAGGGCGGCGGCATGGTTCTTGACTGGGGCGTGCACCTCCTTGACCAGATGAACATGATGATGGGCAAAATGCCGATTTCCGTTTACGCAACGCTGTCCAACGTAACGAACGAAGAAGTGGACGACGGCTTCACCGCTACGTTCAAGTTTGATAACGATCTCGTGTTTACCGTAGAAGTCGGCACGAGCAACTTCATCAACCTGCCGCGTTGGTATGTCGAAGGTCTGAACGGCACGGCTGTCATCGATGACTTCCAGGTCAACGGCAAGATCGTCATCGCAACGGCGGACGAAGAGCACGATGCAGTGCCGATCGTCACCGCAGCAGGCCTCACGAAGACCATGGCGCCGAGAACGCCGGAAACGATCAGCGAGCTTCCGCTGCCGAGAATCGACTGCGACATTCACGATTATTATCGCAACATCGCAGCAGTTGTCAACGGCGAAGCAGAGCAGATCGTCACGCACGACCAGCAGCGCCAGCTGATGAAGCTGATGGAAGCGATCTTTGAGAGCGCAGAGAAGAATCAGGTCGTTTACTTCTAATTCGAATTAAGATGAATTGAGAACAGCTCCGGGCGAAAAGCTCGGAGCTGTTTTTGCGTATTATAAGCTCAGTTTATTCGTCAAACACGAATTCATCTTCGCCGAAGCGTTCCGGATGATATTTCATGCTGTCTGCTTCCGTAATGGTGCGCTGTACACGGCAGGGGTTGCCGACGGCTACGCTGTTTGACGGAATGTCCTTCGTTACCACGCTGCCTGCACCGATGACACAGTTATCGCCGATGGTCACGCCCGGGCATACGACGACGTTTGCGCCGAACCAGCAATCGTTGCCGATGGTGACGGGTTTTGCGTAGCAAACGCGAATTTCACGGCCGTCTTTTGTTTTCAGCACGCGGCGTTCCTCTGCGATGATCGGGTGCATCGGCGTGACGATAGTCACGTTCGGGCCAAAGTTGCAGCGGTCACCGATGGTCACGGGCGCGTCATCCTGAATGGTCAGGTTGAAGTTGCCGAAAAAGCTCTTGCCGATGTGCGTGTGCGTGCCATAGTGGATCTGGATCGGCCCCTGCACAAACGAGC
>ENA-OQKH01000739-OQKH01000739.1-human-gut-metagenome-genome-assembly--contig:-NODE-739-length-18703-cov-10.064587_pt1 | contig 18703 bp, 17 predicted proteins | sample MGYA00242645_ERZ504791 | MGnify/ENA primary metagenome ERZ504791 (study PRJEB26092, sample SAMD00036388) | human gut metagenome | host: Homo sapiens | study: EMG produced TPA metagenomics assembly of... | reverse complement strand
CCCGCCGAGGCGTTCGCCGACGAACTGTTAGAATTACAGGACCAACAAGGGTGTTGCACTTCTAAATAGACATCGGGCCCGCATGCCGCCACCATGCGTATGATACGATGGAAGTTGTCAGATGCCTGATGACTCAATGCGGAGTTATCGCAACAACAAGTCAAGGAACCTCGGAGCATGCCATACGCGTCACGGCCAACCGGACCATTCAACCATGCTCAATACCGGTAAAGTCAGCGCTATGGTAAAAAACGACCCAAACCCGGACAAGCCTTTTCGTTTCGCACTATTGTAGACAGAAAAGCCGTTTGAGAACTGCACAATCATTGATCACGACAACGGCGTCACCAACTTGAGGACGAACAAGACAAGGAGCACATCATGAGCAACCTATCCGACTCGGCCGTACTTGAACCGCCAGCTTCAACGGAAGCACCAAACGCGGAATCATTCACCCCTCAGGGAGAGTACAGCCAACGGGAACTGGCTTTGCTGGCCCGACTGTCGTTGAAGGTCACGCCCGCAGTCTCCGCTCGCAGTCGCTGTGACGAGACGATGGACGCGATCAAGTCCTACATCCTGCGCGAGCACCTGCAATCCGGCGACGTGATGCCCACTGAAACACAGCTGTGCGACACGATCGGAGCCTCCCGCTCCTCCGTGCGCGAGGCCGTGCGCAAGCTCGAAGCGCTCAACATCGTCAAAGTGGAACACGGCAAGGGCACCTTCGTGGGCTCTTTGTCCTTGGATCCGATGGTGGAAACGCTCGCATTCCGATCCATGGTGTCTGTCGGCAAGAATTTCACAGACCTGCAGGATGTCGTAGAGCTGCGCAGGTTTCTGGACTTGGGATGCGCCGGCGAAGTGGTCGTATCGCTTGCCGGCAGCGAACAACCGCGTCTCATGGAGCTTGCCGAGTCCATGACCAATACCGCCAAGGAAGGCAAGACCTTCCTCGCATTGGACATTGACTTCCATATGGGGATTCTCGATTCTCTGGACAACACAATCGTCAAGCAGATGGTCCGTTCCCTGTGGCTCGTGCACATGGCGGTTCTTCCCCAACTGGGTCTGCCGGTGTCCAGCGAGCTCGACCGTACCGCAGAGGCCCACAAGCGCATGTTGAACGCGGCCCTCGCCGGTAATGTCGAGGAATACCGGAAAGCCGTCATCGACCACTACGAGCCGATCGAGTCCATCCTAAAGCAACGCATTCAGGGAGGTACCGAGTGAAGTTGGGTAATCGTGATGCGGAGCGGGCGGAAGGCCGTCAGCCCCGCATCACTCCGCCGCAGCTATAAATGCGTCGGTATTCCATAACGCCGCCACAGGCAATGCCCAAAGATTACCCGGCCATTTCATCACGCGGCCACCCGTATACACAAGGTAGCCCCGGTAAAACCGCTGGTCGTTGGCCAACGCCGCCAGCCCTTTGAAATCCTCACGGGTTACCCGGGAGGAGGACTTGACCTCGACGCCGACAATGCGATCCCGGCTTACCATGACGAGATCGACCTCCTTGGGACCGGAGCCTGGTTCGCGCCAATAGAAGCAATCGGGATGAATGCGGGACCACTGCACAGATGGCAGAATCTGGTTGACGACGAACGACTCGAGGAGATTGCCGTAATCCACCGGGTTGACCATGGGATCGCGGCCCTTGGAAAGCATGGTTTGTACGCTCAGCGACGTATCCACCGGATGGATTTTGGCACGAGCGAAGGTCTGACGGTTAGGCGCGGTACGCAGATTCGGCAACGCGCTCACCAGAAACCGCCGCATGAAGATGCCCACATAACGGTCTACAGTACGCCGGTCGAGGGCAAGCTGCTCACCCAAAGCACTGGCATTCAGAATGCCTCCGGGCATGCACAGAAGCCTCGTGAGGATATTTTCGGCGATGGCCGCGTCAAGTTTCTCATCGGGCAGAATGGTGTCGCCGAGCACGGCACGGATGTCATCCGCCACAAGTCTTTCCCGTTCCCAATCCGCATATTCGGCATATTGCGACGAGTATTCGGGGAAGCCTCCGGCGGCCATGAGATCGTAAAGCTTCTGACGGGCGATCGGCTCGTCGAAGGAGACGTCCGGCTCTCCATCCCATAAATCGTCCACCAGGCTGGTGTCAACGCCGTGCATCTCACGTTGAGTCAGGGGGCTCATGGTGAAACGCTGCGCTCGACGGGCCAGAGGATCCTGGCCGTCCAATCCACCTCGGTTGATGAGCGCGCTGCCGGTGAGGATGAACTGCGTATGGCCGGCGGGCAGCGCATCGACGATTTCCTTCACGGCGAGCGGCAGATCGCGGATGCGCTGCGCCTCATCGATGATCACCGGTAGGTTCAAGGACTCCAGCCATCCATGCAGATCGGTTTTCGCCAGTTCGTATGCGTTGGTATCCGCAAGGGTTTCATACGAAAAGCCGACGCCGACGAGTTGGCGCTGGGCCATCATCGTCTTGCCTACGGCGCGAGCCCCTTCCAGGATCACGGCCTTGCGTCGAGCATGCAGGATGGATTCAGCCAGAGGCCGGGCAATGTAATCGGACATGCAATTATTGTACATTCGATGTACAAAAAAATGTACATCGAATGTACAAAAAATATACATGCTGCGTACAAAGGCGTCTTCCAGAGTTGCCAGGAAGACGCCTTTGTACGCAGGTCACGTATAGCCGAGGATCACTCCTCCGCAGCCGACTTCACTCCGAACCAGCTCAGCGGCAGATGCGTGAAGTACACTCCGGCCGTTTCCCGCTCCCAAGACAGGCCAATGGCCCCATCCGGCAGCACCGACATGCACTGGTAGACATAGTGATAGGGATTGAAGCACCGATTGCGCGCCCACGTGCGGCCGCCATCCTCACTCAGCCGCAGCACACCGCAGCCACGGTAGGGACGCATCAGGCTGGCATTGGCGAAAACGATCCGGTCGGATGCGCAGCCGGGCTCCTCGCCGGCTTTGGACGGGACCGTCACCGCATTGGGCTGGCTGAAGATGTCCGGCAGATCGGGATCGAACTCAACGGTTTCCCATGTATCACCACCATCATGGCTAACGGCCTTGCCGACCCTGCCCAGATGATGTTGATTGCGGAACAGGCACAGCACATCGCCGTTGGCCCGTTCCACGAACACCGATTCGTGCGTGGTGGCATCGTCATCGCGCACGTCCCGTTCGTCCACGACCTTGCCGTTGACTACGCGCCCCTCGTTGATGGCTTTGCCTCTGCGCCACGTCTGGCCACCATCATCGGAGATCAGCGCGCCGCCTGCGTTGAACTTGGGGCTCGTGCCGGTGCAATAGTACGGGATGAGCAGTCGCCCCCGATGTTTGCCGGCGCTCAGCTGGATGCCGTTGCCGGGCGACGTGCCCAGAAAACCCATCCATCCTTCCTTGACCATATGGTTGATGTGCCTGGGCTTGGACCATGTTTCGCCATCATCGTCCGAATGCACTTCCACCAGATAGCTGGTACGCGCGGTCAGCAGGCTTTCATGCGGGTCGACGCCCTCCTTGAGATAGATGTTGCCCGCGGACTCACCATCGCGTGTGACGTTGCCATCCTCATCCACACGGTATGACGTGGCTTCTCCGTCCAAGGACGTTACCGCACCATCAGGTTGGAGCAGGTATTCCGCCCCCTCGCCATCGTGCAGGATGAGCCGCCCCCGGGCATCCAACCCCAAGCCCTTTTCAACGTTGGCGAAGCCTCGACCGCCCGGAAAATGGTCAATGACGACCGTCACACGGCCTGTCTCACGATCACAGACGATGCATGAGTCGATGACGCTCGCGCCATCCAGCCCATCACCGGGAAAGGCGATGACAGTTTGCAGCGGCAGCCACGTCTGTCCGCTATCCAAGGAGCGGCGGACAACGAAATGGATCTCATTGGGGGCATCGTTGGAGATGACCACACGTTGGTCGGCACCGGCAATCGTCACACCGGAGGGCGTGGTCACCAAAGACGGGATGCGGTAGCTTGCGGATCCTTCATATCCTTTGTCGAACAACGCGGTATCGGTGGTGGGCGGCACGTCGGAGATTTTGCGAATCTGCCCTTCTCCCAGAGGATACAGGAACAGACCGCCGCCGCGAACTTCGCCGCACAACCGCACACCGGCCGTGTCCTCGCCGATCGACACGTAGCTCAGCCCCTCGAGATCACCGAAGAACACCTGACCGGGCTGATGCGTTTCCATGTTGCCATCAACATAGATGTCCACCGCACCGCGGAATGCGCGGATGACCAGATCATGCCACCCGCCATCGTTCCAATCGCCGTGGGCGCGATACTCACACCACTGTCCTTTGACGAAAGCGCGGTACACAAAGCCGTCATCGTCAATGTCCACGTTCATGATCTGGCGATCGTCATCGCGCGCCGCAAGAATCGTGCCGAACTGTCCGACGCCACGTACGCGGAACTGCGCGTAGATCGTGCCGTCGGTCACGCCGTGCAGCGTCTTCACATCCTTGTCCGCCAAATAGGCCGCGGCAAACTCAATATCCGGCTGCGGCACGGGAACGCTGCCCTGAATACGCTCCGAAGTCCAAGCCTCCGGGAAGCACTCCAGCCGCTCAACGCCGATATGTGCTTCATTGGCGCAGTGGAAGACGCCGGTCTGCGCATACTTCGACGGGCAAATGTTGGTCGCGCAGGCGAAGGCCTGATAGCCATCCAGATAGATTCGCGTGCCAAAATCGCCGAAGGTGATATGAAGGTCGTGGACACCGCCGAACTGCACGCCGTAGGTGTCTTCGACGTCCAGCACAATATGGTCTTCGGGCGCTTCGACGACCAGCGACCCGCGGGAAACCGTGACCGCCAGCGCGACGCGTTCGGCGTTTCGCGCTTCCAGCAGCATGCCGTCCGTGGCGACGTGGAACGCCGCATGCAGCGTTCCCCCCTGTTCCGGAAGCAGCGCACTGTTCCATGTCTGGTGGATTTGATTGGGAATATGCGACATGGGAGTACCTTTCGTATTACGTTTCCTGTTTAACTATCCTGCATCGTTGCAAGCAATCCAGCGGGCGGACCGTCCGGTCAAACCGTCCGGCCCAGCCCGCTCAGCTCACGCGGCGGCCAGCGCACCAGACGTGCTTCACCGCCAGCGTGCCCGGGTCGGTGATCAGCAGGTCGGCGGCGCGGCCGGGGGGGCGACGAGGCCCAGCGGCGCGCCGGTGACCGGGTTCGGCCGGTCGAAGTCGAACGCGCCGTCCGCCGCGCCTTCCACGGCCGCCGTCACGCGAGCGACGACCTGTTCACGAGTTTCGGTCATATTGCCTTCCTTCAGATGTAACGCCGTGGTCCCGGTCCCAACGAAGGGAACCGGGACCACGTGCGGTCAGATCGTCTGCCAGGCCGGCTTGTGCTCGAACGAGTACCGGTAGTAGTCCTTGTTGCGCAGGCGGCTGGCGGCCTCCTCGTCCACGATGATCGTGGCGTGCGGGTGCATCTGGAGCGCCGAGGCCGGGCAGAACGAGCTGATGCCGCCCTCCACGGTCTCCGCGACCGCCTCGGCCTTGCCCGCGCCGAACGCGAGCAGCACGAGGTGGCGGGCCTTCATGATCGTGCCGATGCCCTGCGTGATGCAGTGCGTGGGCACCTGGTTGATGTCGTTGTCGAAGAAGCGCGCGTTGTCGATGCGGGTCCGTTCGGTGAGCGTCTTGACGCGCGTGCCGGAGGCGAGCGACGAGCCAGGCTCGTTGAAGCCCACATGGCCGTCGGTACCGATGCCGAGGATCTGCACGTCGATGCCGCCCGCGGCCTCGATCGCCGCGTCGTAGGCGGCGCCGGCGCCCGCGACCTTCTCGCCGTCCTCGAGCGAGGTGCCGTTGAGCACGTCGCCGGGCACGTGGACCTTGGCCGGGTCGAGCCCCAAGGGCTCGACGACCGTGCGGTGGATGGTCGCGTGGTAGGACTCCGGGTGGGTCAGCGGCAGGCCGATGTACTCGTCCAGTGCGAAGCCCTGCACCTGGGAGACGTCGATCGACTCCTCCTTGACGATCTCGGCAAGCGCCTGGTAGGCGGCCAGCGGGCTGGAGCCGGTGGCGAGTCCCAGCACCGCGTTCGGCTTGGCCTTGATGAGGTCCGCGACCGAGCGTCCGTACAGCTCTCCGGCCTCCTCCTGGTTCTTGACGATGATGACTTCTGCCATGGTGTTTTCCTTTCAGACCTTGACGTCAGGCCTCGGTGGAGGCGGAGACTTCCTCGGGCGTGCGGGCGAGCGTCATGCCGCACTCCTCGAGCACGGCGGCGATGCGCTTGACGTTCTCGCCCTTGAGCGGCAGGACCGGGTTGGGCATCTGGTTGGTGTCGAACACGCCGAGCAGCGCCATGGCGGTCTTGAACGCGCCCACGCCGGAGCCGAAGCCCGCGACGCCCTGCGGCACGGTGACGATGCGCATGAGCGCGGCCAGCCAGTCCTGCTCCTTCTTGACGGTGGCCCAGTCGCCGGCCTCGGTGGCCTTCCACATGCGCACGTAGCCGGTGGCCTCCACGTTGGCGAGTCCCGGCACGGAGCCGTCGGCGCCGGCCATGTAGGCGCCGTCCACCACGACCTCTTGGCCGGTGAGCAGCGTGAGCGGGTGGCCGGCCTTGGCGTTGTCGTCCACGAGGAAGCGGAAGGCCACGTCGTCGTTGGAGGAGTCCTTCACGCCGGCGAGCACGCCCTCCTGGCCAAGCTTGACGAGCAGGCCGCCAGGCAGCTTGGTGTGCACGCACACGGGGATGTCGTAGGCGAACAGCGGCAGCTCGGGCACGGCCTCGTGGATGAGGCGGAAGTGGCGCTCGATCTCCGGCAGGCCGCCGAGCGCGTAGAACGGGCAGGTGGCCACGATCGCGGACGCGCCGAGCTCCTTCGCCTCCTTGGCGTGCTCGATCACACGGTTGGTCTCGGTGTCGATGCAGCCGACGAACACGGGCACGCGGCCGTCGACAATCTCCATGACGGTCTGGATGATCTCGCGGCGGCGGGCGTCGGTGCTGAACGCGACCTCGCCGGAGGAGCCGAGCGTGAACAGGCCATCGACGCCAGCGTCGATCATGCGGTTGAGCGAGCGCGCGAAGCTGACCTTGTCGACTTCGCCGTCGGCGGTGAGCGGGGTGACGACCGGGGGGATGACCCCGCGGAATTGTGTTGTCATGATGGTGGTTCCTTTACAAAATCAAGTTATTCGGATAATGGTCGGCCATTGCCGTCGGCCCCGTTGAAGGAGGCCAACGGCGGAATGGCGAAACGGTGAATCGTCGGCTTACCGACATTCCTCCGCGGTCGGGTGCAGCAGCGAGGGCGCGGCGCCCAGCAGCAGCTTGGTGTACGAATCCTGCGGATTGTTCAGCACGTCGTAAGCCGCTCCGCGCTCCACAATGGTTCCGTGGTTCATCACCACGATTTCGTCGGACACATAGCGGACGGTCTGGATGTCATGGCTGATGAACACCAAGGACAAACCCAGCGACTTCTTGAGATCCGACAACAGGTTGAGGATCTGCGCGCGCACGGACACGTCCAGCGCGGAGGTCGGCTCGTCGGCGATGATCGCATCCGGATTGAGCGACAGGGCGCGGGCGATGGCGACGCGCTGACGCTGGCCGCCGGAGAGCTGGCCCGGCAATGCGTACAGAGCGGACTCCGGCAATCCCACCATCCGCAGCAATTCGTGGGCGTGCTTGTCTCGGCTCGCCTTGTCGCCGAGCTTGTGCACGACGAGCGGGTCGATGAGCTGGTCGATGACGCTCATGCGGGCATTCAGCGCGGTGGCCGGGTCCTGGAAGACCACGGACACCACGCGACCGATCTCCATGCGCTCCTTGGCGGTGCGGTGGGTCACGTCCTGGCCCTTGAACAGCACCTGGCCGGAGGTGGCCTGCTGCAGGCCGCACATCACGTTGGCCGTAGTGGACTTGCCGCAGCCGGACTCGCCAACGATGCCGATGGTCTTGCCCGGCATCAGGCGCAGATTCACCTTGTTGACTGCCTTGACCTTGTTTGGATGCAGAATTGAGCCGGCTCGGGTGGTGAAGACCACCTCGACGTCCTTGAGCTCGATGATCGGCACGTTCGGATCCTTGCTCATCGGGCACCTCCTTCCTTGCTGATGGCTGTCGGGGCGTCAGCGGCGGGCGTGACGTCCGCGTCGTCGGGCAGGGCCGCGTAGAAGTGGTACGTGCCGGGCACCTGCTTGAAGATCGGGCGGGTGTTAAGGCCCACCGTCGGATGGCTGGAGCGCGGCGCGAAGCGGTCGCCCTTCGGGAAGTCCGCCGGGGACGGCACGGTGCCGGGCACCTGGTGGAGCCTTCCGGCGCCGGCCTCGATGGAGGTGACGGCACCGAGCAGGCCGCGGGTGTACTCGTGGCGGGGGTCGGTGAGGATCTCCTTGGTGGAGCCCTGCTCGACGACCTGGCCAGCGTACATGACGGTGATGGAGTGTGCCACCTTGGCCACGAGGGCGAGGTCGTGGGAGACGAAGATCATCGCGAAGCCGAGCTTCTCGCGCAGCTCGTTGAGCAGGTCGATGACCTGCTTCTGCACGGTCACGTCGAGGGCGGTGGTGGGCTCGTCGGCGACGACCAGCTTCGGGTCGCGGGTCAGGGCCATGGCGATGAGCACGCGCTGGCGCTGGCCGCCGGACAGCTCGTGCGGGTAGGACTCCAGCGTGCGCTCCGGATCGAGGCCCACGAGCTTGAGCAGTTCCTCGGCGCTGCGGGTGCCGCCGCGGGAGGTGAGCTGCTTCATCTGCGCCTTGATGAGCATGGACGGGTTGAGCGAGGAGAGAGCGTCCTGATAGATCATGGCGATCTCGTGGCCGCGTAGGGCGTTGTGCTCCTTGGGATCCATGCCGACGAGGTTCTTGCCGTCGAACAGGATCTCGCCGCTGATCTCGGCCTTTGGGTCTAGCAGGCCCATGATGGCCAGCGAGGTGATGGACTTGCCGCAGCCGGACTCGCCCACGAGGCCCATGGTCTCGCCGGGACGCACAGAGAAGCTCACGTGGTCCACCACGTTCACGTCGCCGTGGCGCGGGAACTTGATGCACAAATCCTTGACCTCGATGACCGGCGGCTCGGTGCTCTTGGGCTCGAAGCGGTCGGTGCGCTTCATTTCGGCCTCGCGCAGCTTGGCAAGGGATTCCTCCAGGCTCTCGCGCTGGGCGGCGTAGGCGGCGACTGGATCGACGAGCAGACGATCCTCCTCACGCTTGGCTTCCTTGTCTTCGTCGGTTTCCTTGATCGGCGCGGTCGGAGCGGCCACCATGGCGTCGGTGATGCCCTCGGACAGGATGTTGAGGCACAGCACGGTGATCATGATCATCAGGCCCGGGAACAGCGCCTGCCACCAGTAGCCGAAGATCACGCCTTCCTTGGCGGAGGACAGGATGTTGCCCCACGTCGGGGTCGGCTCCGGAATGCCCAGATTAATGAAGGACAGGGACGCCTCGAACACGATCGCGTCGGCGACGCACAGTGTGGTGAACACCATAACCGGGGCGGCTATGTTGCGCATCACATGCTTGTAGAGAATCCACGGGGCGCGGGCGCCGGAGACGATGACCGCGCGCACGTAGTCCTTGCCGTACTCGCTGATGATGTTCGCGCGCACGATGCGGGCGATCTGCGGCACGTACAGGATGCCGATGGCTGCGATGATGCCGAACATGGACTGGCCGAGGATCGAGACGAACACGGCGGCGAGGGCGATGCCCGGCACGGACATGAACACGTCGATGACGCGCATGATGATTTCCGAGATCCACGTGCGGGCCACGGCCGCGATCGCGCCGATGAGCGCGCCCAGCACCAAGGCGAACAGGATGGACAGCAGGCCGATGACGAGCGAATACCGTGCGCCGTAGAACACGCGGGTCATCACGTCGCGCCCAACGTTATCGGTGCCGAACAGGTGCTCGGCGGTCGGAGACTGATAGCTCACGGTAATGGCGAGAGGATCCTCCGGCGAGATCACCGGCGCGGCGACGGCCACGACGACCAGCAGCGCGATAAACAGCAACGCGAGCCTGGATCCAATGGTCATTTTGCTGAAACGGTTGAATTTCACTCCGGGACGCGACACCGCGTCCACGACTTTGGGTTTGCCAAACAGCATGTCACACCGTCCTGATTCTCGGGTTGATAAGCACGTACAGCATGTCAACGATGATGTTGATGATCACGAACGCGAGAGCCACCACCAGCACCACACCCTGAACGAGAATCGGCTCGTTGCCGTTGATGCCTTCGAACAGCGCCGTGCCCATGCCGGGCAGGGAGAAGATGATCTCGGTGATGATGGCGCCGCCCATGAGGTAGCCGATCTTCATACCAAGCACCGTGACCGGAGTAATCAGGGCGTTGCGGAACACGTTGCGCGCAATGACGACGCGCTTGGGCACGCCGGCGCCGATGGCGGTGCGTACATAGTCCTTATCCAGTTCCTCGACCATGGAGGTTCGGATGATGCGGGTCATCTGTCCGGCGACAGGGAAGCCCAGCGAGAACGCGGGCATGGCCATGCGCGCCAGATATTCACCGGGATCCACGCTGAACGGCACGAGCTCGCCCGCACCCGGCAGCAGGGCCAGCTTAATCTGCAGCAGGTAGATCAGCAGCACGCCCAGCCAGAAGGACGGGGTAGCGATGGCGATGATGGAAATCACACGGATGACCTGATCGACCCACGTGTCACGGTAAAGGGCGGCGAGCACACCGAAAATCACCGAAAACACCACGGCGATGATCAGCGCTATGAACGTCAGCTGCAACGTGATCGGGAAAGCAGTCGCGATGCGGGAAGACACGGAATCCTTGTTCACGCCGTATACGCCGAGGTTGCCTTGGAACAGGCCGCCGAGATACGACAGGAACTGCTCGCCCCACGATCGGTCGAAGCCCATCTCGTGGCGGTATGCCGCAAGCTGCTCGGCCGTGGCGTTTTCGCCGAGAGCCGAGACCGCGGGGTCGTATTGGGAGAACGACATCAGGAAGAACACGAGGAAAACGACGCCGAATGCCACAAACGGCAGGGATATCAATCGTCTTCCCAACAAACGAAGTAAATTGCCCACTCTATATGCTCCTCAAATGGATGGTTGCGCAAAATAAGGGCGTCGCCGCGTCAGCATCGCTGCTTGCGCAGCAGCGCCCTCGGGATGTGATGGCGAATGACTTGTGTGGATCAGCCGTTCAGCTTGGAGTTCAGGAAGTACAGGCCAGTGGTTCCAATCGGGGTGTAGGAGCTGAACACGTTCTTCTTGACGGCGGTGGAAAGCTTGCGGTGGAACAGCGGGTACATCGGCAGCTCGTCGGAGAGCAGGTCGAAGCACTCGTTCCAGTAGCTCTGCTGTTCGTCGCCGGAGGACCGGGCGGCCTTGTCCATGAGTTCATGCAGCTTGTTGTATCCGTCGGAGCCGTTCCAGAACATGCGCTGCTTGGTCCAGACGGTGTCGCCGAACCACCAGTTGAGCAGCACGTCGGGATCGTTGCCGAACACGGTCGGATCGCCGGGGCCAAGCACCATAGAGAAGTCGGCGTCGTCCTTATCGGTGATGGTCGGGAACAGGGCGGAGGACTTCATGGACTGAATGTCCACGTTGAAGCCGATCGCGTCGAGGTTGTTCTTGATCTGCGGCGCCAGCTGGGTGATCCAAGTCTGATCCGTGGTGTAGAGCGTGAACTTCACGCCTTCGGACACACCAGCCTCCTTGAGCAGCTCCTTGGCCTTCTCAGGGTTGTAGGTATACACGTTGGAGGCCTTGTGATAGGCCTTGAAGCTCTCGGGCATGAAGCCGGTGACCATGTTGGCCTCGCCGGACAGCTGGTTCTTGATCATGCTCTCGGTGTCGATCGCATAGAACACGGCCTGACGCACGCGCTTGTCGTCGAACGGCTTCTGCTTGGTGTTGAACATGATGAACGCCTGATTGAAGCCATCCACCGTCTCGATGTCGGCGCCGGCGGCCTTCAGGGTGTCGAACGCCTTGGCGGGGACGTTCTCCATGATGTCGCTCTTGCCGTTCTGCATGGCGGTGACGCGGGCGGTGTCATCCACATTCACGTTCCACACCATGTGGGAGACCTGCGCGGGGAATTCGCCGTTGTAATATTCGTTCTTGTCGAACTTCACCTGCTGATCGGTGATCTCGACGTACTTCCACGGACCGGAGCCGATCGGCATCTTCTTGAGGTCCGCGTCGCTCTGACTGGCCGGAACGATGTGTACCAGCGACATGCGCTCCTTGAACAGGGTGAACGCGTACTTGAGCTTGAAGTCAATCTTGTTGTCGCCCTGCGCGGTGATCGAGTCAATGAACGAGAGCATCGGAGCGTAAACGCCGCCGGGCGCCATGACGCGCTCGAACGAGGTCTTGACGTCGTTGGCGGTCACGGCGTTACCGTCCGAGAACTTGGCGCCATCGCGGATCGTGATGACGTATTCGGTGTCGGAGATCTTCTCCGGTTCGCCGGCGGCCAAGCCGGAGACCAACGAATAGTCGGACATCTGCAGCGTGTACAGCGCCTCGGTCACATGCCAGTTGCCGGCCATCGGCAGGGCCATGGACGTGGACAGCGGATTGAAGTCACGGCTGCTGTACGCCACCTGCGCGGTGATGGTGTCCGCGACGGAGGGACCCCCCCTTGGCGTTCGTCGTGCCGGTTCCTCCACCGCAGCCGCTCAAGGCGAGCGCGCCGGCCAATACCGTAGCGGCGGTCTTGGCCATTCGGGTCTTCCACGAGTACATCGGTTTCTCCTCCTCGTTGAGTGATAACTGAATCAGGATTCGATTCTCTGTCCAATCGAATCTTTCTTAATCATATGACATCTGATGTCTGATTGCAAGTTTCATCAGCCGTCTTATGAGTGCAGCTACCACGTTTTTCCTTGCAATGCAACGGTCTCAAACCGCGGTAACAACAGTGCTAAGACATCAGACAACTTATATTTCGCCGGAAACATGAGATTCACATGCGGCCCAGCGGTGCAGTATGGGCGTAACCGCCTGATTGAACGCGGCAATGTCAGTCCTGCGCAGACCGTGCTCACACCCGGGAATGAACACCGTTTCAAGGTTCGGCTTCCCCATGGCCCTGACTTCCTCCAGCCCGCGCACACCCACGAGATCTGAGGGATCGTCGGACGAGACCACCACCAAGGGCACCTCTATCGAGGACACCACCTGATGCCAGTCCTCCGCGAAGCTGACCACGCCGGTGAGCTCCAATCGCGGATCACATCGGTTCTGCCCATAGGCCCAGCCTATATGATCCTCCATCGGCCAATTCGGACGACGCGTCTGATTGTGACGGATCGCGTTGGCCGGGTCGGATGCCCAGTCGTGCAGCAACGCCGCATTGGCCGGCGCGTTGTCCACATACCGCTGTCGCTGCTCATCGTTCAGCCATGCGGGATCCTCGACCACTGCACCGAGGCAAAGATCGGGACGACGCCTGACCAGCATCGTCACAATCGCACCTCCCATGGAATGCCCGATCATGATCGCCCTGCCACCGTGGACGTGTTCAAGATATTCAACGGTCTCCTCAAACGCCTCATACGCGGATTCGAATGGATGTCGGAGTTGAGCATCGGCATATCGCGGCGACAGGCCATGCCCCAGCATATCGACCGCAACCACGCGAAAATCATGACTGAGATAGTCGATGTAGTCGGACCAGGCAATCGCCGCGTCGCACACGCCGTGCAGCAGGACGACAAGGGGACGATTCGGATCGCCCGCTGCAATGAAGCTGAGCATGCGCCCCGCCCCGCTCACAGCTTCGCCTCGAACCAGCGCGTGATGGTCGTCGGATGCGTGATCGCCGTGCCCACCACCGCGGCCCACGCGCCGGCGGCCATGACCTGATGCAGCTGGTCAGGCGTGTGGATGCGACCCTCGCACAGCACGGGCACGTCCGGGAACGCCTCGATCATCTGGCCGAGCAGCTCGAAGTCTGGACCGTCGGTCTTGGGGCGCTCGCCGGTGTAGCCGGACAGCGTGGTGGAGATGATGTCGGTGCCGGCCTCCACGGCGCGCTCGGCGTCGGCGAAGCTGCCGCAGTCGGCCATCACGATCACGCCCTCGTCGTGCAGGGCGCGCACGGTCTCGGCGTAGGTCAGCCCGTCCGGTCGCGGGCGTCCGGTCGCGTCGATCGCGATGATGTCCGCTCCGGCGGCGGCACAGCAGCGGGCATGGCGCAGGGTCGGCGTGATGTACACGCCCTCCTCGCCGTCCTTCCAGATGCCGATCACCGGCACGCTCACCTGGCCCTTGATGGCCGCGATGTCCGCGAGGCCCTGGCAGCGGATGCCCACGGCCCCGCCCTCCACGGCCGCCATGGCCATCTGCGCCATGGTCTCCGGGTGGCGCAGCGGCTCGCCCGGGTACGCCTGGCAGCTCACCACGAGGCCGCCCCTGATCTTCTCGATTGCCTGATGCATGCTGGTTCCTTCCTGTTGTTGCATCTTGTCTATCGCGCGTCGCCCGGCGCGCCGATGCGCCGGTGGACAGCCGCCGCCGCGCCGATCAGCGGCGCCGCCCCTCCGAGCTCGCCCTCGACGAGCGGCGTCGGCTTGACGAGCGCGAGCGCCGAATCGGCGAACCCGGCGCGCAGGGCGTCCCACCAGATCGGACCGGCCTTGACGACCGAGCCGGAGACCACGATCACGTCCGGGTCGATGAGGTTGCCCATGCCGCCGACGCATTCGCCGAGCGCGCGGGCGCTGTCGGTGAGCGTGCGGCGGGCCAGCTCCTCCCCCGCGGCCGTGCGGGCGGCCACCTCGGCGCCGTCCGCAGCCGGGAGGTTCTCGTCGCCGGCCTCCTCGCAGCGCCGATTGTAGAGGTCCTTCAGCCCCGTGCCGGACGCGACCGGCTCGATGTGCCCCTCGAGGGTGCCGCACGAGCATAGGAATCCGCGGCCCAGCGCGCTCGGCACGTGCCCCGCGTGGCCGGCCACGCCGTGCGCGCCGGTGAACAGGGCGCCATCCACCACGATCGCGCCGCCGATGCCGGTGCCCACGCCGATCGAGAGCACCACGCCCCTGCCGCGTCCGGCGCCGTACGTCGCCTCGCCCAGACCGTGCGCGCCCACGTCGCCGATCATGTGCACCGGCAGGTCGGTCACGGCCGCGAACGCGTCGTAGATGCGCTGGCCGCGCCAGCCGGGCAGGATGTCCGTGGCGGAGACGATCTCGCCGGTTTCGCTGTCCGGCACGCCTGCCGCCGCGATGCCGACGCCGGCGATCGCCACGCCCTCGGCCTCGGCGCGCTCAAGCTGGCGGACGGCGAAGGCGACGATGCGGTTCTTCAGGTCCTCGCCGCCGCGCGCGGCCTCGGTCGGGATTTCACAGCGGGCCGTCACCTCGGGCCTGCCGTCCGCGCCCGCGTTTGCGTTTGCGGGCAACGTCACGAATCCCGAGGCGACCTTGGTGCCGCCGATGTCGAAGGCGAGGTAGGTGGGCGCCGCCCCCGCGCTCATGCGACGACCGCCTCGTGGATGCGCGCGAGATAGTCGAGGCGCTCCTCGACCGTCGCGTCCTTGGGCACGCACACCTTGGCGCCCAGATAGTCGAGCGGGCGCTCCTGCGCCCCGGCGGCGCGCACGGCGGCCTTGATGGCGGCGGCGTCCATGAGCGAGGTCGGCTCGTCCGGGTTCATGGGCAGGTGGCCGTCGATCCAGCCGTAGCCGTACTGGGTCTCCTCCGGGCCGGCGCCGGAGAACATGAGGCCGCTCAGCACGCCGGCCTTCGCGGCGGCCTCCACGTGCGCCACGGCGGTTTCGGGCGTGCGCCCCTCCACCACCGAGCGTCCCCAGTTGACGGTGAGCCCGATGCCGGCCGACCCGCACAGCGCGATCTCGTCCTCAATCGGCAGGAAGCCCTTTTCCGGCTTCTGCCCCTCGACGTACTTGTCGCAGTGCTCGATCACCAGCTTGGCGCCGGACCAGTCCAGCTGCGCGAGGGCCTCGAGCGAGGCGGCCATGGCGTCGCGGCTGGCGATCCTCGTGGGCGCGGAGTGGATTTCGATGAACTTGACGTCCTGGCTGGCCCTCCACTGGGCGAGGTCGGCGAGCGCCTCGCGCAGCTGCTTCATGAACGCGAGCGCGGCCTTGCGCCCGTCCTCGTCCGGGCTGGCGAGGCCGAAGTTCGGGTCCTTCCACACGTGCTGCATGGTGCCGGGGATGACGGTGACGGTGTTGCCGCGCCAGCGCTTGGGCAGGTGGCCGGCCAGCCAGATGCGGTCGGTGGTGTCCGCGAGGTCGCCGGGGAAGGGCAGCTCGGTGCCCTCGATCCACGGCTGCTCGCCGAGCAGGTCGTAGTAGGTTTCCTGGGCTTCACGCCCCTGGGGCAATGACGCGTATGCGCCGACGACGAATGATGGCATGCTGGTTTCCTCCTTGAAATGCCGGTGCCTGAGCATTTCTATTCTACTATCATCAGACGTCTGATGTCCAATCTGTTAACGCCGCGCAACGAGCGTGTTCCGTCGGCCCGCGCTTCGACCGCCACTTGACTTTCCGAGGGCGGATCTCCGCCGCTGCGGACATCTACTCCGCCTTCCGAGGGCACCTCAACGGGCGCGCCACGGGCATCGGCCCCTCATATTGCGCCATATTCCAACGGCGGGGCGCCCCCACGCGCCGATGCGACTGCCCTCGGAAAGGCGAGTAGATGTCCGCAAAACGCCCCATCTGCCCTAGGAAGGATAGCACCGAATTTTGGCCCACCGGCCCTATCGGAACAGCGACACCCCGCGGCGGGCCATGCAGAACGCGTTGCCGAGCCACGTGTGCTTGGAATTCGGCCACACGGCGCCGAGCCTCGGCGCGTTCTGACTCATCCAGATGCTCGGCACGCGCCCGTCCGCGCTGCGCGAGCCAAGCAGGTTGAAACCGTTCTTTTCCAACAGCCATTCAGGGTGCTGGGTGGCGATGGCCAAGCCTTCTTCGAGGGTGAGCGGCAGACGCTCGTCGGAATCAATCAGCTTGCGGGCCACGTCGGGCTCGCGGTTGATGTAGCAGGTGCCGGTATGCGGATCGACCACCAGATAGAACGGGCCTTCGGGCGGCATGAATCCGTCTTGCGGCAGGAAGCTGGCGATGTCTCGCGGAGGCATGGTGGTAAAGCCGGCCATGCGGTTGATGGAGGTTCGCGCAATCAGCGATTCGGGCGAGACTAGCTCGCGCGTAGGCACCAGTAGGATGTTCGAGCCGAGATCGGAATGCTCGAGCGCGCCGATGAGCGGCTCGGCAAGCGCGCGGAATGCGGCGGCACTCATATCCGCCACGTCCGGGTAGCCGAGGGCCACGATACGGTCGAGTTGCTTTTGCGCCTCTACTGATGCGATAGACATGGCTACCAGTGTAGAACACTGCCGTCTCTTCGCTAGTCACTTTGCCAGTTATGGAGAGGATATCGAGCTGCGCGGCGCGGGGTACGCCATGGGGTGCGCCGCCGAGCCACCATATGGGAAGACGGCCACTGTTGTTCTGCATGTTTCGTACAATTACCGTGTGTTTGCGGCCATTGCAAGACGGTCGCTTGAACGTATCAGCCCATCGAAACCCGAAGGTCATAGAGGTCATCATGCCCGAAAAGATAAAGGTCGGCATTCTCGGCGCCACCGGTATGGTCGGCCAGCGTTTCATCACGCTGCTGGAAAACCACCCGTGGTTCGAAGTGGTCACGCTTGCCGCTTCCGCACACAGCGCCGGCAAGACGTATGAGGAGGCCGTCGGCAGCCGTTGGAAGATGGAAACGCCGATGCCCGAATACGCCAAGCACATGGTGGTTGCGGACGGCGACGACGCCGAGTCCGTGGCCGCGAACGTGGACTTCATGTTCTCCGCGGTGAACATGCCTAAGGACGAGATTCGCGCCATCGAAGAGCGTTATGCCAAGACCGAGACCCCGGTGGTATCCAACAACAGCGCCCACCGCTGGACCCCGGACGTGCCGATGGTGGTGCCGGAGATCAACCCCGAACACTTCGCGGTGATCGAGCACCAGCGCAAGCGCCTTGGCACCACACGCGGTTTCATCGCCGTCAAGCCGAACTGCTCGATTCAGGCCTACACTCCGGCGCTGGCCGCGTGGAAGGAATTCGAGCCACGCGAGGTGGTCGTCAGCACCTATCAGGCGATTTCCGGCGCGGGCAAGACCTTCCAGGATTGGCCTGAGATGGTGGGCAACATCATCCCGTTCATTTCCGGCGAGGAAGCAAAGAGCGAGAAGGAACCGCTCAAGGTGTTCGGCCATGTGGACGCCGACAAGGGCAAGATTGTGCCGTTCGACGGCGACCTCAAGATCACGTCCCAGTGTATCCGCGTGCCCGTGCTCAACGGCCACACCGCCACCGTGTTCCTGAACTTCGGCAAGAAGGCCACCAAGGAAGAGCTCATTGATCGTCTGGTGAACTACACCTCCAAGGCGTCCGAGCTCGGCCTGCCGCACGCGCCGAAGCACTTCATCCAGTACCTCACTGAGGAGGACCGCCCGCAGGTCAAGCTTGACGTGGATTACGAGGGCGGCATGGGCGTTTCCATCGGCCGTCTGCGCGAGGACTCCATCTTCGATTGGAAGTTCGTGGGCCTGGCCCACAACACCCTGCGCGGTGCCGCCGGCGGCGCCCTTGAATGCGCCGAAATGCTCAAGGCTCTCGGCTACATCACCAAGAAGTAGTTGAAACTGAGTCCGAAACTGAG
>ENA-OQKH01000678-OQKH01000678.1-human-gut-metagenome-genome-assembly--contig:-NODE-678-length-20629-cov-11.517906_pt1 | contig 20629 bp, 21 predicted proteins | sample MGYA00242645_ERZ504791 | MGnify/ENA primary metagenome ERZ504791 (study PRJEB26092, sample SAMD00036388) | human gut metagenome | host: Homo sapiens | study: EMG produced TPA metagenomics assembly of... | reverse complement strand
ACCTTAAAGTTAATGCTTTTCTTGCAAATATACAAGAAGGGCGTTCTCTTTTTTGTGGAGACTATGAATTATTCAGGTTAAGAAAGACTTTTATTGGATGAAGAATATGCTTCGGAAATTAGAGCAAATGTGGTTACTGTGTGTTCCGGTATTGGTAATAATGGTTTTATGTTCGAACTTTGTGTATAAATATTGGATTGGCAGTTCTGTTTCAATTTCATTATCTTTATCTGTTTGTATGGCTTTGTATATTTTATTTCAAACAGTAGGTAATATTTATATGTATCTGATAAACGGAATTGGGAAAGTACGTTTGCAATTACTTGTGTATTTACTGATTGCCATATTTGCACTTCCGCTAATGCAGTTGTCTTGTCGGTTATATGGGGTGGAAGGAGTTTTAATCGTTCCTTCCATAACTTTTGGATTGCAAGCTTTAATAGGAAAAATACAGATAACTAAAATTTTAAAAAATACAGCTAAGGGTATTTGGTTAAAATAATTATCGAATGAAACATATCGCACTCATCACCGGCATCACCGGTCAGGACGGCTCTTTCCTTGCCGAATTTCTTCTTGAAAAAGGATACGAAGTACATGGAACCATTCGTCGTTCTTCAGTAGATTATCGTGAACGCATTGCCCATCTTGAAGGCACTCCAAACTTCCATTTGCATTATGCCGATTTGGGAGATTCCATGAGTATCATGCAGATTATCGGAAAGATACGTCCTACGGAAGTTTATAACTTGGCTGCACAAAGTCATGTTCAGGTCAGCTTTGATGCGCCGGAGTTTACGGCAGACGTGGATGCCACAGGCGTATTACGTGTGCTGGAAGCCGTTCGTCAGAGTGGATTGACGGAAACCTGTAAGGTGTATCAGGCTTCCACTTCGGAACTCTATGGCAAGGTGGAAGAGGTTCCGCAGAACGAGAACACGCCTTTTCATCCTTATAGTCCGTATGCGGTGGCAAAGCTCTATGGCTATTGGATTGTGAAGGAATATCGTGAGGCTTATAATATGTTTTGTTGTTCGGGTATTCTCTTTAACCATGAGAGTGAGCGCCGGGGCGAAACATTCGTTACACGAAAGATAACTTTGGCTGCTGCCCGTATTGCACAAGGTAAACAGGACAAACTGTATTTGGGTAATTTGTCTTCATTGCGCGATTGGGGCTATGCTAAAGACTATGTGGAATGTATGTGGCTTATTCTGCAAAACAAGACTCCGGAAGATTTCGTGATAGCCACAGGTGAGCAACATTCGGTTCGGGAGTTTTGTCAGTTGGCTTTCCACTACGCAGGTATCGAACTGGAGTTCCGGGGCGAAGGGCTTGAAGAAAAAGGCATAGACAAAGCTACGAGACGTGTGCTGATAGAGGTGTCGGAGGATTTCTATCGCCCTACGGATGTGGTGAACCTTTGGGGAGATCCCACTAAAGCCCGTAAGGAGTTGGGATGGAATCCGATGAAAACTTCGTTTGAAGAGTTGGTAAGTATCATGATGAAACATGATATGGAAAAGGTGGCAGTGGAGCGCGTTGCAGGACATATCCGTACCAATCTTGCGGAGTATTTGGAAAAGGGGATTGTGAAATAAGTTGCGGGATACAAATTTGATTATTGCAAGTACCACTTGGTATGTTTTTCTCTCTCTTATCAAAGAGAATGTGTATTTTGTGAAATATATCACAAATAATCATGCTGCCGGTCAATATATTATATAAGCCTAAACCACCTTTGTTCGAAGCTCGGGGCCACGCCCTGAGACGTGGCCGAGCAGTGAATGATGATAGGCGTGACGGTTCTCATCGGCCTATGCAGGAGCTGAGACCGAATACTCCTGCCAGTGCTGTGGCTACCGCTACAATAGATTTGAGGATGATACCCCATACTGATTTTGATTTTGCGCTCATGTGATTTTAGTGTTTAATGATTAATACTTGATTTGGTATTTCTTCTCACTGTCGGCATTAGCCCAGCGGGTTTTCCTCCTCACCGTTGTCGGGAGGGGTTCCTCCTGACGAACTGCTGTCATCAACGTTATATTGGGAAGTCTCTTTCAGTTGACCTTCCAAATTGATCTGAGCATTGCTCAACTCTCCTGTGGCGCGTGCCCGGAGTTTCAGCCCCTTGACGTTGTCGGCGAGGGAGAATTCGGCGGCTGAGGTTGCACCTTTCTTGCTGACGATGCCTACGGAGAATATGGCGAGATCGTCCAGTTTGACATTCTTGCCATCCAGAATGAGTTCTTTGATGCATGAAATCATATCGGCAAGCACTCCTTTGATAACTCCGGCGGAGTAGGGAGTGTTGTGGTTTGCCATGTGTTTGGCAAGAGTTTCGATATTGAAGGTTTCTTCAATTACGGGGCGGGCGTACCAAAGTCCTTTCAAAGGGCTTTTCTCACCTGTCATCTGATACTTTTTGTAACGAATCATTGGCTTGGTTTTTTGAGTTATTAACAATCGGTTTACTATCTCTTTGTGATCACGATGCGAAGATATGACACCGCACAGGAGGGTTTGTCACTTTCTGTATGTTAGGGTCTGTTAGCGTTCGTTATAGGTGGAAATAGTTGCTTAGATGTGAAGATATTTCCGTATCTTTGTTCTGTAAGAACTAATGAACTCAAAAGATATGGAGATTTTTAAAATACGTACCTATGGGCGGACGGAACTCGCTCAACTTTATTGTCCGGCCCTTTGTCCTCAAGCCGCTTTTCGTAAACTGAACCAGTGGATAGATTTCCATCCCACCTTGCGGCATGAACTCCATGCATTGGTTCCTTCGGACAGGGTGCGGACATATACACCGGCACAGGTGCGGCTGATTGTTGAGGCACTGGGAGAGCCGGATGTTTAGTTGAGAACTGAAAGCAGAGCGTGAGCAGCCGGGATGTGTAATGTCCGGTTTAGGATTCCTAAAGGTCAACTCTGTGATTGTAAAGTTTAACTCTGCGATTGTAAAGTTCAACTTTGGAAACCTAAAGCAGACCTTTACAGTTGTAAGATTTCTAACCTTCAGGTTTTTCCGTATATCTTCCCATGGCATAGAGGTTAGCCTGTATCTCATCGCCAGTGAGTTCCACCATCCGGTAGCCCCGCTTGCCGCCTGAGCGCATGGATTCGAAACCTTCCTGTTTCAGCACCATGCCTATTTTGACGGGACTCAGCTTTTGGCGGATGCCGGAGTTGATGCGGCAGAGTATCTGGGAGTTGGTGATGAACATACATTTCTCGCCCGGCATGGGACGGCGGTAATGGGTCAATATCAGTTCCTGCTCCAGACAGGGAATTTCGAAATGCCTGTTGTGCAGGTTCAGGGCTTCAATCTCTTTGTCTTCCAGCCAGTAATGGTATTCGTTTTGCAGTAGGGCGTATGCTTGGGAATAAACCCCGGCATAGTCCACTGGAAAGTCATAAGGGCTGTCGATATTCTCCACTTCAAAGGGGAGCCAACGGCGGTTTCCGGTGGGGTCGGCGAGGAAGTGAGTGTTGTTGCTGGTTCCGCAAAAGCTGGCTATGTGGTCGCGGTGTTCCTTGTAATGTGCGTATGCGGCGCGCTCGTTGACTACCTTCATGGTGGTAAGCGCCTTTATCTGGTTCACCTCTTGCGTTTCCATTTCGTCCAGTTCCTCCAGGCACACAATGGCAAATTCGGCAAGGGTGAGGAGGTCGTCTTTGGTGATGCGGCGGGCGTTGGACTTCAGATAGAAGTAGCGGCGCAGTTCGGGTGAAAGCAGATTGTTGAGCCAAGTGGTTTTATAGATGCCTTGCCGGCCGGTCAGCACCAATATTTCATGGTTCACCACTTCCTTGTCGAAGAGGGCGGCAACCATTCCCACCAGCCATTTCTTGAAGTAGTAGGCAAAGGGAATGGTGTTGTTCCGGACGTGTACGTGGGTGGCAAGTTGCGCGATGTAATCGGTGGTTCCGTCCCAGGGTGGCAGGTTCTTAAAATATTGCTCGAAGGGGTTGAAGGTATCAACAAATTCCGAATCGAGCACTGCCCGTATGTGGGCGGCCTGTCCCGGTTTCGCTTCTTTGCACATACGGCACCACAGGGTATTGACGTAGCGGTCTGTGAGTTCTTCGTACTTCCCGCCGCTTCCGGCTGTCAGCACCTCGCACTTGCCGGTTACGGTGTTCTTGCGAAAAGATGCCTGACCGTTGAGAAACTGTTCGATGTCTGCCACCGATGCCATAAACTCCTGCCGTTCATCATTGTTTTGCGACTTGCGGAGTGGAGGAAGAGAGAGGCTGCCATGCTCTTCGATGTTGAGGTAGCAGGAGGCGAAAATGCCTGTCACGTCGCCATTGTAGTCGGCAAAACGTTCTGTTGCCCATTGGGTGGCTACGTTCTGTGCCACTCCGTAGGCGTTGAGCAGATAGCCCATGCGCATGATATATTCGTTGTGGTGATGTTCCGCATATTCCACACCTTCATCCGCAAGGCGACGGCAGGCAGCGTCAATCACTCTTTGCAGACGGCGGTGGTTTTTGGCAGATGCCGGGCTATGCTTGGGCGCAGCAGTTTCTGCATTCCGGCTGAAAGGTACGGCATCGGGATTGAAAAACAGATGCTCGTCGTGTGCAAGTCCGCTTAGGCGGGTGGCATTTTTGCATTTCAGGTCACATTCAAGTCCTGTGAGACGGGTGTAGTACTCGTTAATGACGGTAAAAGTGCGGGTGTGGAGCCGGTGGTTTTTCTCGCAGTTGTCGGTGAGTCCGGTGTATCGGCAGAGTAACCGGATACCATGTCCGCTGATGGTGACATATTGCAGCAAGGTGTGCTTGTCGGCTTTAAGCAGTTCCAAACACTGTTCCATGCGTTCGGGCGGCACGTGGTCTATGTCTACCGGACAGATTCCTGTCCACCCGCTGATGTTTGCTTTCTGTTTTCCGCCTTCGAAGCGCACGCTGACGGCAAAGCAGGGGCAGGATGCTTTTTCGCGTGCAGCGGCGGTGACTTGTTTTTGCTCCAGATAATAGCGATGCTTTTCGGTGTGTTCGATCACCGCCTGATTGTCGCGGAGAAGGCTGATGATTGTTTTCAGGGGAACTTCTATCGGGCAGGTGTCCGCATAACCTTTAAAAAGACTGACTAAAATATTTTCCATTGTCATTTGTATGAATTTTAAATAATGGCTGTAAAGGTGGGGATAATAACCGGAACTTTATGGCTGCGTGTTTTCCTCATGTGGAAAACATGAGACCGATATTTAACCGAAATTAACTTTGCTGGCTTGAGTTGTTACGCACGACTATTTAATAATTACGTTTTAAAAACGATAAACAATGAAGCAAAATTTCGCTCCCAATGCCGAATTGGGAGAACTCCTGGCCTTGTTGCAGGAAACGGTGCAGGTGTGTGGCAAGCATCTTACGGATCGTGTCATTTGCCAGTGCACCGGCATGAGTAGTAAAACTTATACTGCTTTAAAAGGGGCTCCGTTTCAAACCTCTTGCCGTACTATACAGTGATATGTTTCTACTTGGACGAACTTATCGCCCGAAAAGACTCTGATACCCTGCGTATTGTACTGAAAGAACTGTACGAACGTCTCAAACTGGATTATTGCAACAGGTAGTGCCTTGACACCCTGGCATCGCTCTTGCAGAACTTTTCTTTATGTGCACGCATGAAGAATACATGTTTGAGACTTGGATAAAAAAACTCTCTCCTGCGCGCGTGAGGGAAAGTTATACAAGGGTGGTGACAGGGTGTCACAAACTACTATTCTTTGAGTGTTAAATTATTGAATATCAGATAAAAATGAAAATATCAGTAGTAACTGTTTGCTACAATGCTGCGGACACGATTGAAAAGACTATGCTGTCCGTACTTAATCAGACGCATCATGACATAGAGTATATTATTATTGATGGCGGCAGCACTGATGGCACTGTTGAAATTATCCGGAAATATGCTGACAGAATAGCGTACTGGGTGAGCGAACCGGACAAGGGGATTTATGATGCGATGAATAAGGGGATAAAGGTGGCGACGGGGGAGTGGATTAATTTTATGAATGCGGGGGATAGGTTTTATAAAAGTGATGTTATAAAACTTATTTTTGATAATATGAATTGTTATGATGATGTAGATATTATTTACGGAGATAGTTTAGAGGAAGATTATTATGGTAGTATAGTTTATAAATATGCTTCTGCTGAATCAGATTTGTTAGAAAAATTTCCTATATATAGACATGGAGCTTCTTTTGTAAGAACAGAACTTCATAAAATAAATAAGTTTGATTTGTCTAAGAAAAATATTTTTAATTATGCATTAGATTATGATTGTATCTTTTCTTTGTATAATCAAGGGAGATGTTTTTGTAAAGTAGATGAAATAATATTGGTGTATAGCAGAGAAGGTGTATCTGATAATCCTGTAAAAAGTATAAAATATAATTTTCATATAACACATCAATATAAAAAAATGTGTGTAAGAGAATTGTTACATTATATGTTAAGTTTGGGAAAACATTATTTATTATCTTTCAAGATAATAAGAATTCTGTATAAAGTACTTTTTTATTTTTGCTGTTATTTGATGAATTCTGTATTTAATTATATTCCTTGTTGGTTTATAAGACGCTTGTTTTTAAAGTTTATGGGGGTATCTGTTGGGGATAATACTACAATTAATATGTCCCAGTATATATTGAATCCTAAAAATTTGAAAATAGGGGAGGGGACGCATATTAATCGGGGATGTTTGTTGGATGCAAGAGGAGGATGTTATATTGGCGATAACGTTTCAATATCTTATAGAGTTTCTTTGATGACAGGTAGTCATGATTGTAATAGTAAAGTATTTTCGGGCGTTTATTTGCCTATTTGTATTGATGATTATGTTTGGATTGGGGCCGGGGCAATCGTATTGCAAGGAGTTAAGATAGGTAAAGGATCTGTTGTTGCAGCTGGTGCTGTTGTGACGAAAGACATTGAACCTTACTCTATTGTAGCAGGCGTCCCTGCAAAAGTAATAGGTAAAAGAAATGCAGATTTAGATTATAAATGTTTGTGGAAAATTCCCTTTGTTTGATTTGAGAACTTTTTGAGGTGGTTTCTTCTATTCTTATTTATATATTTTATTTCCTTTTATTGCTGTTGATCCCTTTCTTTTTCCATAAAAAGAAGGCTGGGGCAATTTTGTTTGTTTTAATTTTTACAGCTCAGTTCAATGTAACATGCTTGATTAAACTGGGAATTACTTTTTCCTTTTTTGAAGTAGCTCTTCTAATTACTTCAATATTGATTTTTATTGAACAAGTATATAAGAAATGTTGGAGCTGCCGTATAAGTAATGTTGATATAGTCTTTTTCCTTTTTCTGATATTCTCTTTCATTAGCGTATGTGTTGCCTTTTGTCGGTTATTATTTGGTGACTTACAATTAACATCGGAATATTCGACTATTCCGGGAGTCAGAAGTATTATGTCTTTGAACAAACCGTTGTTTTATTTGCTGATAATTCCTGTCAGGAATTATATTTCTTCGCAGCTATCTTATGACATCTATAAAGAAAAGTTCTTAAAATATTTGACTTATTCCGGGATTATACCTTCAATAGCTGTCGTTTTGCAGTATCTTTCGATAGGGTTTGTTGTTGTTCATAACAATCCTTCATATTCGGAAAATGTTTTTAAAGTTGTGTCGTATGTAGGATTAAGGCCGGTAGGATTGTCTAATGAGGCTGCTGGGCATTGTTATGAACTGTTCTTTTGTCTGTTAGGGTTATTTTTCAGCTATTATCAAAGAATAATATCTCGATCAACCTTTTTACTGTTATATTCTTTGTTTTTTGTTTCCGTGATATTGTCGATATCTCGTACTGGACTTCTTTTTTTTATTGCATATTCTGCTTATGCTTATACGAAGCATTCCGGAGTTTCGATGAAAGGGATTTTTGTTCTAATTTTTATGGGCAGTTTTTTAACCTTATTATTGGGGAATTTACATATAGGTGGATTTAATTTGTTTGATAGATTGTTAAGTACGACAGATGTTGAAGCAGATCTTTCTACTATTGAGAGATATGGATTAGCCCATGCTTTAGTCAATTTAGCTATTGATAAAAGTATGGTACTGGGAGTTGGAATTTATAATTACTTTTATTATCTGAAGTCTTATTTACCGGATTACATGAAAGATTTGGTATATGAGCGCGGCTTTCCTCTTCCTTCTTTTAATTTTATTGTTCAATTATGGGCGGAATTTGGTTTGCCGATTTTTTTATTGTTCATGTACATGGTTGTAAAATATATCCGTAAATGTAAAAACACTTTTTTCAATGAGTGGTTTCTGTCTTTATTCTTATTTGCATTGTCCTTTCAGGTCCTTAATTTCTCAATTCCATTTGTAATATTATTATATCCGCAAATTAAAAAAAGATTATTTAAATGATACCTAAAATTATTCATTTTTGTTGGCTGAGTGGTGATAAATATCCAGAATTGGTTCAAAAGTGCATATCGAGTTGGAAAAAGACTATGCCAGACTTCCAAATAATTTGCTGGACTACTGAAAATTTCGATATAAACTCAAATACTTTTGTGAGAGAAGCGGTCGCTTGTAAGAAATGGGCTTTTGCTTCCGATTATATCAGATTGTATGCATTATATCATTATGGTGGTATTTATATAGATTCTGATGTTTTTGTGTTTAAGAGTTTTGAACCATTTCTTGCAAATCGTGCTTTTTCTTCTGTTGAATACTGTATATCTTCCAATTGCTATACCTGTAATATTGAAGCTGCTATATTGGGATCTGAAAAAGGACATCCTTGGATAAAAGACTGTTTGGAACACTATGTTAATAGGAAATTTATCTTGGATAATGGAACTTATAATCAGGTTATTATTCCTGAGATTGTTGCTGATATTGCAGAAAGAAAATATGGTTTTATAAGAGAACCCAAAATGCAATTTTTGAAATCGGGTATTTGTATTTATCCCCCTCATGTGTTAGCCCATGCTTATTTGGAATATCATACATTAAAGAAAACTTACGCAATTCATTTGTGTGCGGGTGGTTGGTATAATAAGAATCAATCTTTGTTAAATAGATTCTGTTCATTGTTAAGAAGGTTTTGGCATCATCCGATAAATACTTTGTGGATGCTGTATTGGAATAGATATTTCAGTAATCATATTAGTAAATTCAAATTATGATATTTTTAGCAAAGGGCACTTTTCGTTTTTGTTTGGTGTTACTTAGAGAGTTGTTACTTTCTCCTATACTGTATGTGAAAAATATACTAATACTTGAGAAGGCCGTAAAAAGAAGGGTAAGGAAACCTGTGACAACTGATACTGTGTATGTAGAGGTACATGAATGGGCTGGTTATCCGATTTCTCGTATGAAACAACTCAAAAATGGCAGAATATTTCAATGTGGGTTAGAATATCAGTTAGGCCGGTTCAATATGGCTAAACGATATTCAAAATATAAAGTAGATTTGACTGTCACAGTATCTGATATTGATAATTATCCATATGATATGAAATATTTGAAAGGTAATTGTGATAGAGTTTTGAGTGTGCCGAATATAGGTTTGGACTTTTCTGGCTATGCTTCGTTTTTTCAATTAGTAAAGGATAAGCCAAACTCTTATGTAATATTGTCTAATAGTTCTATAAATTCATCGATTGATATTTTTTTGGACGGGTATATCGAGTATTTGGAAGAAAATCCGGATGTAGGAATGTTAGGGGTATCATACTGTACAAAGATGTATCAAACTTTAATAAGGAATAATTTTACGCCTCATTTACAGAGCTTTTTCTTACTGACAACGGTTGAAGTTCTAAAAGAACTTGTTCATTTGAACGGTGATAAATTTCCGGGAATAGATATAACAAATAAGCAACTTCTGATTCGTAATGGAGAAATAAAGTTATCTCAATTAATAATGAATTTGGGGTATAAACTGGCCGTAGTACGTCCGGATAACGGTGAACCATTTAAATTTACCAATAAGAAAGCGTGGAATATATTAAAGGGAGATGTGAGGCAAGCGGTTAACTGCCCTAATAGGATTACTCCTGCCATATTGAAAAATAAAAAAAATATGAAAGTTATAGGTTATGTTTCCGTAGCTAATCCTTTTGAGGATAGAAAAGCTTGGAGTGGAACGATATTTAAAATTAGAGAAGGACTTGAAAATGCAGGATATAATGTTGTATGGATACCGATAAAATTAGGTTTTCTTTATCGTTTTGCAAATATCCTTTCAAGGTTTATTTATGGAAAAGGACCGAGAGAACATGGTAATTTCTTGACGTGGATACGAGCTGTTAGTACTTCGTGGGAACTCATAGGAACGTGTGATTATCTTTTCTTTCCAGGCGATTGTCAGATAACAAAATATAGAAAAGTGGATAAACCGATAATATATTATTCTGATGCAACTTTTAAACAAATGATAGGATATTATTGGAAAGATTTATCCGGGCTTTTACTTAGAGAGGGGGATCGGAATGAACGGATTGCTAATGATAATAGCACAATTATAATAAAGTCATCCCATTGGGCTATAAATTCTGTAGTGACTGATTATCAACAAAAAGCATCAAAATGCCATGTTCTGGAATTTGGTGCAAACATAGATGAAAGAGATATTGTAAAGACTGATATTTATCATGGTGGACCTGTAAATATCTTATTTTCTGGCGTTGAGTGGGAGAGAAAAGGTGCGGATATTGCCATTGATACTGTTAAGGAACTAAATAGAAAAGGAGTTGAAGCAAAGTTATTCTTGGTAGGAATAAAAGAAGAAAACATTCCGGAGAAATATAAAAATATATCTTGTGTGGATTATGTTGGCTTTTTAAATAAGAATATACCTGAACAATATCAGAAATTGATAACTATAATGGGAAGGTGTAATTTGTTCCTTTTACCAACTAAAGCAGAGTGTGCGGGTATTGTTCTTTGTGAAGCCTCTGCTTTTGGGCTGCCAATATTTACATTCGATACAGGGGGGATTGGAAATTATGTAATTGATGGGATGAATGGGTATAAGTTGACTATGGATGCAGATGCTAATGCTTTTGCAACAAAGATTAAGGAGGTCATTGAGACTAATGAACTTTTAAAGCTTAGAGAAGGATGTTTGAGCTTTTATGAAGAAAAACTAAATTGGAAAGCATGGGCAAACAACTTCAAGAAATTGATGAATGATGCTATGCTCTAAATAGAATTAGTAGGATTATCTTTAGAATAATTGCTTCTACAAATAGAATTCTGTACTTTGTACTTATAGAATAATATAAATAATGAAAGTGTCTGACCCCATAGGAGTATATAACACACCTTATTTTCAAGGTTTGAAGAATAGACTTATATCTTCTATTGATAGTGCAACTGATGAGGAAAAGTCGGAGCAATGCCGTAGAATTGCTTTATGAGGTAGTATGTTCTCTATCGCTTTACTATTCATGCCACCCTACTGAAACAGAATTAATTGTTGCTCGTTTCTCGATTCTCGAATTATATTCATAGAACTCTTTTATAGCTGGTTCATTTTCTGAGTCGGTCGATTTCTTATATTCTAATTTTTCAATATCATAAATCATGATTACAGCTTCTGTTGTGACGTTTCATACCTCGTATGTAGATTTGAAACGCTTGTTGGATTGCGTGTTGCATTCTTCCATTGATATATTTTTTATTATTGATAATTCATCCAATGATAGTTTGCGTGAGTTCGCTTCACTTTCGGACAAGATTGTCTACATTCATAGTGATAATTTAGGCTTTGGCAGTGGACATAATATTGCTATCCGCAGGTCGATAGAGTTGGGGGCGCAATACCATGCGGTGATAAATCCTGATATTTATTGGGAGGGAGATGTGGCAAAGCCGCTTGCAGGATTTATGGATAAGCAGGAAGATTGTGGCTTGGTGATGCCAAAAGTACTTTATCCCAATGGGAATGTTCAGTACTTATGCAAGTTGTTGCCTACACCGATGGATTTGTTCGGGAGAAGATTCATTCCTTTCAATGCTTATCAGGAGAAACATGATGCGTGGTTTGAACTACATCATACCGGATATGACAAAGTGATGGAAGTACCTTCCCTTTCGGGATGTTTTATGTTTATGCGGGTGGAGACGTTGAAACAAGTTGGCGGCTTTGATGAACGTTTTTTTATGTATGCCGAAGACTTGGATTTGTGTCGCAGGATAGGGGAGGTTTCAAAGACAATATTTTATCCTGAAGTATCAATCTATCATGAATATGAAAAAGGCTCTTATAAGAATAGAAAGCTGCTGAAATATCATATTTGTTCTGTTGTGAAGTATTTCAATAAATGGGGATGGATATTTGACAAGAAAAGAACTATGACGAATAGAAAATGTGTGGAACAGCTTGATATAAAATAGATTGTATGGAAAAGAACTATAAAGTTGCTGACACTCGGAAGATTATTACTTATATCATCAGTCAGCCGGAAAATGTTTCGGTAGATGATATTATTCAAAATTCCGGTGCTGACAAATTGCGTGTGTATCCTGCCTTATTCGAGTTGGAACAAAATGGTTTCCTCGAAGTAGTGGAGCGTGAAGAACTCGGAGCACCATTGTTGGTACGTAGGCGGAGAGATGCTTCACAAGTGTAGTATGGCGTTATGTGATGCAGTGTGATACTGGTAAATGACGGGTAACAGCGGTTACTTTGTTTTAGGCGCAGCCGAAATCGCTTTTTTGAAGTGGTTTCGGCTGTTTTTATTATCAATTATTTCGGTGATTAGAAAAATGTATATTTGCATATAAAATTCCATTCCGAAAACATATAATAATATAATAGTACCGCAAATGGCTGATAAGCAAAATGTACTTCCCGATAATTATGATAATTGGCGGAAAGAGGTTATTTCATTGATAGAAAGTTCCAAACTGAAGGCTATATTTAGTGTAAATGCGGAACTGCTCGCTTTATATTGGAAAATAGGCAATGATATTCTAATTAAACAAAGAGAACAAGGTTGGGGGACAAAAGTCATTAGACAGTTGTCAAAAGGCCTAGCAAAGCGTTTCTGACTAAGGGTCAATTTTCTGTCTTATTTTAGTCCTCCAAATTGTATTTTAGCTTTTGATATTTGCGAATTGTTTCCCGTTGAAGGCTCTCAAGTGTGCTGATCTCTATGGATAGTTGGCGGAGCTTGGGATTAGCCTCTTTGAGAATTCGTGCAGTTTTATAATCATAGATTTCCGGTACTATTTCTCCGTTTCTTTTACATTCGTTCAGTAGGTAGGAAGCGCAGGCAATATAATGCTCTTTGAGGGTTTTGCGTCTTTTTTCGAGTAGCGGGCGGTAAGCTTTATCCTCATTGTATATGCGTTGATAGAAACCGTCTAAGGCTACTTTGCGGTCTTTTTTTTGTTCCGTATTGGTGGCTCTTTTGTATAAAGAATCGAGGGTGATATACTCCGGGTAGGATTTCAGTAGTGTTTCAACTTCTTTTTTAGTCTTTTCATAGGCCAATCTCTGAGGTTCCAGTTCTTCAGGCTTTATGGTAGTGGCAAGTTGTACCAGCCGGGGTTCTTGATTGAAGTTTGTAATTTTGTAGAGTTTTTTGCAATACTCAATGTACTTTTCTGTTATTTCCCAATTGTACTGCAAAGTCTTTTCTTGCAAATCAGTCTGTATGTTTGCCAGTGCATTTTCTAATTGAGCGATTTCAATTTGTAGCGAATCTGTCTTGGAAAGGGACTGTGCTGTTATTGGCAATAGGCAGCAAAGAGTAAAGACCGCTGATAGAATGTTTCTTTTCATGATATTAGATGTTTGGGTTAGTAATGAAGGCAAATATAAATTCTTTACTTTATAATTCCAATAATTCCTTTGGTTTTTTGAAGGATAAGCTGTGCGGGTGTTTTTATAGTCTATTTTTGATTAGATAAGGATATTAGACAGACAAGATCAATATTATAATAAAACTGATGAAAACTTCCTTAAATAAAGAACGCCCCTCAAGTATGCTGTCTTGCGACGCGCCTGAGAGGCTTATTATCTTTTGTTATTAAAACATCTGCCTTTTAATTTGTTACAAAGATACGCATTTTTATCTAAACTGCAATGTCTTTTTCTCACTATTTCTTGTTATTCCATATTATTTCATTTTCCCAGTTCTCGAAAAATCCCATTGCATTAAGTGAAATAATGTCCTCATTCTCTGTTAATAACGCTTTTAATTTTTTTTTGAATGGCGATGTCGGATTGGCAGTCTGTAACATATAGTTCAGCATACACAGGAAATAATATAGCTTGCTCCTTTTGGCTGTATCTGGATTGCTGATCCAATCAAGGGTTTTAGAAAAAGAAAGTTTTTCAGGGACTATATTCAAGTCTCTGTTCCAAAGTCTGGCATGATGTGCACAGATATTACGAACATAATTGATTGTATGAAGCCACGAACAGAATGTTTTTGGAGGTAATGCGAAATAGGCGGCAATACCATTTATATCTGCACGTTGCTTCAGCCCTGTGCATATGCGTGAAAGATGATTGAAGTACATCACTTCAATACTCATCCAAGATGGAGGATTTTCCGGTTTGTCATATTTGTCTCTGTAGTGTTGAATAAATACTTCTGCCTTGTTGTTATGTAGTTGTTCCTTGATGTGTTTTTGAATGTCGTTATATACGTCTATTGTAACGGTCTTCCCGTTACGTAGGGTTACGAGTGCCGGAGGATTAAAAATATCTTGTCTGTCTTGCCAATGTGAACCATATTTATGGCTGAGTTGATAGATTATTTGTGTACGAATGGCTATTTCAAGCCGCTCAATGGCATCAAAGACTAATATACGCAGTTTTCTGTCAAATACATACAAGTTGTATATCATCTCCCAAGTGATTCCATCACGAAACGTATCAAGAATTATTCCATTTTCACTTTGTTTGTATGGTAGCATATAAGCGCTGAGGCGGTAGTAACTGATATTAGCAAGATGCCTTTGGGCTCGTCTTTCGTCAGAAAAAATTAGGCCTCTTGATTTCAGTAGTTCAATCTGTTCCGTATATGTTAATGGTGCTTTATTGTAGGTATTCATATTTCTGTTTTTTTAGTAACTGCAAAGATACGATATTTAAGTCGTTTAATTTTTGTGCTCAATCTCATTTTTCTTCGTATCTTTGTGCTCCAAATAATTAACACCTCTGTTTCTATGCAAGAAAAGATTATTATTCTTGATTTCGGTTCACAGACCACGCAGCTTATCGGTCGTCGTGTTCGCGAGCTGAATGTATATTGCGAAATTGTGCCTTACAACAAATTTCCCCAGGGAGATGAGAGTGTAAAGGGAGTTATTCTTTCGGGCAGCCCGTTTTCCGTATATGATGAGAGTGCGTTTAAAATAGATTTAAACGAGATTCGCGGTAAATATCCTGTATTGGGAATTTGCTACGGTGCACAGTTCATCGCTTATACCAATGGTGGAAAGGTTGAGCCTGCGGGTAGTCGTGAATACGGACGTGCACATCTGAATTCTTTTGATAAAGGCAATGTGCTTTTCAAGGGAGTGAAGGAGAACACACAAGTATGGATGAGTCATGGTGACACCATCACAGCAATTCCTGACAACTTCAAAACGATAGCTTCGACAGATAAAGTGAAGATTGCCGCTTATCAGGTGGAAGGCGAGAAGATGTGGGGTGTTCAGTTCCACCCGGAAGTGTTCCATAGTGAGGACGGCACGCAGATGCTGAAAAACTTTGTTGTGGAAGTGTGCGGTTGCAAACAGGATTGGAGCGCTGCATCATTCATTGAAACTACCGTTGCCCAACTGAAAGAACAGCTTGGAGATGACAAAGTGGTGCTTGGCCTGAGTGGCGGAGTGGATTCTTCCGTTGCTGCCGTACTGCTGAATCGTGCTATCGGTAAGAACCTGACTTGTATCTTCGTGGATCATGGCATGCTGCGTAAGAATGAGTTCAAGAATGTGTTGCACGATTATGAGTGTCTGGGACTGAACGTAGTGGGCGTGGACGCAAGTGCCAAATTCTTTGCGGAGCTGGCAGGAGTGACCGAGCCGGAACGAAAACGCAAGATTATAGGAAAGGGATTTATTGATGTGTTTGATGAAGAAGCCCATAAGATAAAAGATGTAAAGTGGCTGGCACAGGGTACTATCTATCCGGATTGCATTGAGTCGCTTTCTATCACCGGAACGGTTATCAAGAGCCATCACAATGTGGGAGGATTGCCCGAAAAAATGCATTTGAAGCTGTGCGAGCCGTTGCGTCTGTTGTTTAAGGACGAAGTTCGCCGCGTAGGACGCGAGCTGGGCATGCCGGATCATCTGATTACCCGCCATCCTTTCCCCGGACCGGGGCTGGCTGTGCGTATCTTGGGTGATATAACTCCGGAAAAGGTGCGTATCTTGCAAGATGCGGACGACATCTTCATTCAGGGCTTGCGCGACTGGAAGGTGAAGGATGCCGACGGAAATGAAACGGTGCTTTATCATCAGGTTTGGCAGGCGGGAGTTATCCTGCTTCCGGTGCAGTCTGTCGGTGTAATGGGAGATGAACGTACGTATGAACGTGCTGTTGCCTTGCGTGCTGTTACTTCTACCGATGCCATGACTGCCGACTGGGCGCATCTGCCTTATGAGTTCTTGGGCAAGGTTTCCAATGATATTATCAACAAGGTGAAAGGGGTGAATCGCGTAACTTACGATATCTCCTCAAAACCGCCTTCCACAATTGAGTGGGAATAAGTAATACCTGAAAAGGGGATGAATTTCATTTTGAATTCATCCCCTTTTAGTTTCTTACGTGAGGCAGTGCATCACTCTCATGCAAGTATCAGATTTTCTGCATCGGGTATTACGATTTCTCCGCGGTGCAGCTCTATCAATCCTCTGTCCTGCATGTTGTTGAGAGCCTTTGATATCCCTGCGCGAGTCTCGTTGACTATTTGGGCTAAATCTTCCATCTTGATTTTCAGTACTTTCTTTCCCGACGGGCGTTCTACGTGGCTGAGGATGAAATGGGAAATACGTGCTTCAAGATCGTTGCCTGCCACCTTCCATAAGCGGTTATGCAGCATTTGGGCGCGGTTGCTCACCATGTTCATATAGTTCAGGCGGAATATCTCATAGCTGAATAGCTCTTTCATCACGAACGCTTTGCTGATGCTGACCGTATGTACCTCCGTATTGGCGCGGTGTGTAGAAGCATAGGATGTGTTCATGCCGAACATGGAATAAGGTTCGATCAGGTAGGGAGCCGGAAAATATTCCGTAAAGCTGTAAGAAGCATCAGCGGATAATGTGGAAGATGCTACTTCTCCTTTTAGAATGAACACCAGTTCGTGGCAGGAAGAACCTTTTTGCAAAAGAAGCTCTCCCGGTTTATGTTTCGTGAAATGCAATTTTACCTTTTCCAAGATACAGGTGAAGTCCTCTTGGGCAAGTCCTTGAAAAAGGGGTAATTGTAATAGTGTATCGAACATTGTTTCCATATAGTTTCTGTATTATGGTTCAAGAACAAAAGTAGGTATAATCGCTCTCTGCCGTAAACACTTACCCTCTCTTTTTGTTTTTTTTATTATTTCTTAAACGTGCTATTCATTCAGTTTTAAGAAATTTTGCAGAATGTATAAAAATAGATTATCTTTGCAGAAAAGAAAAAGGAGGAACGTATGTTTTCAGCATTTAATTGGCAACAAATGACCAGCGCTTTTATTGTGTTGTTTGCCGTAATAGATATTATAGGCTCTATTCCTATTATCATCAACCTGAAAGAGAAAGGAAAAGACGTAAATGCATTAAAAGCTACGTTGATATCGTTTGCACTGTTGATAGGCTTTTTCTATGCAGGTGATATGATGCTGAAACTGTTTCATGTAGACATCGAGTCGTTTGCCGTAGCAGGTGCGTTTGTCATCTTCCTGATGTCGTTGGAGATGATTCTCGATATTGAGATATTTAAGAATCAGGGGCCTATAAAGGAGGCTACATTGGTGCCGCTGGTGTTTCCGTTATTGGCGGGAGCCGGAGCATTCACCACGTTGCTCTCTTTGCGTGCCGAGTATGCCAGTGTCAACATCATCATTGCGCTGGTGCTGAATATGATATGGGTGTATTTTGTTGTCAGCATGACGGGACGCGTGGAGCGTTTTCTCGGTAAGGGCGGAATTTATATTATCCGCAAGTTCTTCGGCATTATCCTGCTGGCGATTTCCGTACGCTTGTTTATGGCAAATATATCATTGCTGTTGGAGAGTTTTCATAATTAAGACGGTCTTTTTTATTACTGTCCGGGGAGGAGGGGTGTGCATCTTTCCCTTCACTGTTTTTTCCTCTTCCTCAATTATCCTCTTTTGGGACTTTCTTTCATATTGTGGGATGAATAGTTAGAAATAGCGGTATAATCGCAGTCAGAACTATTTGTCGGGCATCATATTTCATATATTGTACACGAATTGATGATTTTCGTACAATGCTATGAATTATTTACTTGAAAAACGAAAAAAAACTGACTTTTTATTTTGCGTATAGGCTGAAATTTGTACTTTTGAGCATCGCTACAAGTTGTGTAGCGCGCATACCTGAAATAATTAACCTTTAAATAATGCACAACTATGAGTTATTTACGATTTGACAAGACCTTGATGGTTAATCTGCAAGAATCTTTGCCAAGGGAGATACTTCGGACTAACAAATCGGGGGCCTATCATTGTACGACAATTGTAGATTGTAACACACGAAAATATCATGGGTTGTTGGTGATTCCCGTTCCCAACCTGGATGATGAAAACCATGTGCTGCTGTCTTCTTTGGATGAAACGGTAATTCAACATGGCGCAGAGTTTAATCTGGGTTTGCACAAATATCAAGGAAACAACTTCAGCCCGAACGGGCATAAGTATATCCGAGAATTTGACTGTGAGCATATCCCGGCAACAACTTACCGCGTAGGAGGGGTAATCCTCCGTAAAGAGAAAATTTTTGTACATCACGAGAACCGGATTCTAATTCGTTATACCTTGGTGGATGCCCATTCGGCAACAACACTCCGGTTCCGCCCTTTTCTGGCATTTCGCAGCGTGCGTGAATATACGCACGAAAATGCACAGGCCAACCGCGACTATCAACCGGTGGAAAACGGCATCAAGACCTGTATGTATCCCGGATACCCGGAACTTTATATGCAACTGAACAAAAAGAATGAATTTCATTATCAGCCGGACTGGTATCGCGGCATTGAATATCCGAAGGAACAGGAACGCGGATATGATTTTAATGAAGACCTGTATGTGCCCGGCTATTTTGAGGTGGACATAAAGAAAGGTGAAAGCATTGTGTTCTCAGCAGGTATCTCGGAGATTTCGCCGCGCAAACTGAAACAGACCTTTGAGGCGGAAGCGGAAGACCGTACTCCGCGGGATAGCTTCTACCACTGTCTGAAAAATTCGGCCCACCAATTCCATAACAAACAAGGAGAGGAGCATTATATACTTGCAGGCTACCCCTGGTTCAAGTGTCGTGCACGCGACTTGTTTATTTCTTTGCCCGGCCTGACTTTGGCGGTGGACGAACAATCGGAATTTGAAGATGTTATGAAAACTGCAGAGAAGGCTGTCCGCGATTTTATGGAAGATAGGCCGGTGGGCTATAAAATCTATGAAATGGAGCATCCGGATGTGCTCTTATGGGCGGTGTGGGCTTTGCAGCAGTATGCAAAGGAAACATCGCGTGAGCTGTGCCGGCAGAAGTATGGCAAACTGTTGGAGGACATTATGAATTATATTCGCGGCCGTAAGCATGACAACCTGTTCTTGCACGAAAACGGTTTGCTTTATGCAAACGGTAAGGAGAAAGCCGTTACATGGATGAACTCTACCGCCAATGGGCATCCTGTAATTCCTCGTACCGGTTATATCGTAGAGGTGAACGCTTTGTGGTATAATGCCTTGCGCTTTGTTGCAGATTTAGTTCGTGAGGGCGGAAACGATATATTTGCGGACGAATTGAATGATCTGGCCGAAATGGCGGGAAAATCCTTTGTAGAGGTTTTCCGCAATGAATACGGTTATCTGTTTGACTACGTGGACGGCTATATGATGGATTGGAGTGTCCGACCCAACATGATATTTGCTGTGGCTTTTGACTACTCTCCATTGGATCGCGCACAGAAAAAACAGGTACTCGACATTGTGACAAAAGAGTTGCTGACTCCGAAAGGCTTGCGTACTTTAAGCCCTAAGAGCGGGGGATACAATCCTAATTATGTAGGCCCTCAGGTCCAAAGGGATTATGCATATCATCAGGGCACAGCATGGCCATGGCTCATGGGATTCTACATGGAGGCGTATCTGCGCATTTATAAGATGAGCGGCATTTCGTTTGTGGAACGCTATCTGATTGGTTTTGAAGATGAGATGACGAGCCATTGCATAGGATCGCTGCCCGAATTGTTCGACGGAAATCCGCCGTTCAAAGGCAGGGGAGCGGTGTCATTTGCCATGAATGTGGCGGAAATTCTGCGTATCTTGAAATTGTTGTCTAAATATAATTTATAGGAGGAGGAACGAAGATGAAAGTTTTAATGTTTGGTTGGGAATTTCCTCCCAAAATATATGGCGGTCTTGCAGTTGCA
>ENA-OQKH01000671-OQKH01000671.1-human-gut-metagenome-genome-assembly--contig:-NODE-671-length-20815-cov-5.817581_pt1 | contig 20815 bp, 20 predicted proteins | sample MGYA00242645_ERZ504791 | MGnify/ENA primary metagenome ERZ504791 (study PRJEB26092, sample SAMD00036388) | human gut metagenome | host: Homo sapiens | study: EMG produced TPA metagenomics assembly of... | reverse complement strand
ATCGGCTCTGCCCATTTGTAACTATTCACAAATCTTATATCAGTTTTTAACGTTTACACAAAACTTGAAACGGTCTCGAAAAGAAGTAAATCTCTTCTAAAGAAGAAGCTGGCTCTGCACTTTATATGTCTGGCTCATTTGCTTAACACCATTTTTAGTTGTATTACATCTATCTTTATTTCTTTCTTACACTTCGGACAGTACAGCGGAAACTTTACGAGAACAGTATTGTCATATACTTTTGTTCTCGTTTTTCCTCCGCAAATCGGGCAATGGATCCAAAGAGAGTTTTTTCGATTGGCATTTACTCTTTACACCTCCAATAATGGCATAGCTCCGCGTTGATCGTCCGGCTTTTGCCTATTTATAAGTATATCCTAAAAGAGCCAATGGACTACAATTTCTCATAGTTCATCGGCTCTGTGACTGTGTGTCAGGCTCTTTGATAACTATTTTTTCTTATTGTTCTTCCATGTTTTGTATATAACATTGGAAACAGGAAGTAAAACACATATAGCTACAAACCAATCTGGAAAATGTGGCATAATCTCAATCCTCCTTATCTTATACAAGATTGAATATAGCCGCTGCAATGCAGATAGCAGCAACAATAAGTGATACAATAATTCGTAAAATAGAAAAACTATACAATTTTTCCGGATTTTGCGTGTCATAACGCACGGTAACGGTAGTTCCAATCTGTGACGCCATTGGTACTTGTATGCAGTTTTGGGACTGATACGTTCTTCCATTCACTTTATACGAAACGGTCGCCCATTTTGAATTACGAAATTTTGAGTTTTCTGGATTTATTGTTTTGAAAGAAATAATCGTACCGACGGTTTCTGCCGTTTTGTTTCCTTTTAAAAAAATTTGAATACAGTTTATCAATCCAAAACACAATGCTATCGCAGCAATGACATAAAGAAAAATAGTATCTCTATCCATAGTCCCACCTTTCTTTATCACGCCAAGTCTGCTTTATCGTAAATCTTTATAGACAAAGATGCTGATATTGCTAAAATCGCAAAACCAATAAGGACAATACCGCCATAAACAAGGTATGGTGAAAACATAGAGAGGAAGTTTAAGTTTAGACTTCCCGCTCTCATAAGCAGTGGCAGAATAAATGGCGAAGCCATAATAATCACACCAAAGGCAAACTTTGTTTTTTCATATCCAAACTTATACTGTATTGGCAAATAAATACCAATAAAAACAGATACTATAAGAAACATAAATGCAAACAGCTTGATATCTGATGTTCCTAATCCGGGCATAAACAAGGTTTCAAGTTCAAAAACGATACAACAGATTGCATATATAGCCATGCAAAAAATGTATTTTGATGAAACTATTGCTTTCCGTGAAAATGGTGTGGCACATAGTAATGTCACAGCTTTTGGAAATTGATACTCTTTTAGGGATACATATTGTAACAGTATGAAAACGCCAAAAATGACAGAAAGAATAAATCCGAAAACTCCCGTAAACTCCGGTGTCCGCCAACGCATGACAGGTGGGATAAGTGCAATAACTACAAGCATAATCAGCACATATTTTTTTACAATCAGAAAATCCTTTTTTAGTAGGGCGAACAACATCATTTTTCACCTCCGATATTTCCAAGCATAATATCTTCAATCGTCGGACGCTCAACCATAATGTTGGGAATATAAGACCGTACTTCGGATATTTGCTTTGTAATTCCTGTAAATCCAAAATCAGTTTCCGATATAGATAAAAAGAGCTTGCGAGTATCAGTTGTTAAAGCTCCACTATCACCTTTGACAATCCGATATGTGTCAAGCAAGGTATCCTTTTCCTCTCGAAAGACGATATGCCCGTTATCAATCATAATGAGCATATCGGCAATCTTATCAAGGTCAGAGGTGATATGTGTCGAAAAGAAAACACCTTTTCCGCCATTTTCCATGTACTCAGTTAAGATTTTCAAAAGCTGCCCCCTAACTAAAGGATCAAGTCCGCTTGTCGGCTCATCCATGATCAAAAGTTCTGCGTTATGAGAAAGAGCTAAAGCAAGAGCATACTTCATTCTCATACCTTTGGAAAGGCTATTGATTTTTTGCTTCGGGTCAAGCGAAAACATATCCATGTACCGCTTAAAATCCTGTTCAGACCATGAAGTGTACGCAGACGAAATAATTCCTTTCATTTCACTTAGCGAAAGTTCTTCGTAAAATCCCCCGCCGTCTAAAACTATACCAATACGGTCTTTGATTTCTCTTTCATTCTTATCCATGTCAAGACCGAAAAACTGAATTTTGCCGGATAGCTTGTTCGTCAGACCTAAAAGCGTCCGCAGCGTTGTTGTTTTACCTGCTCCATTGACACCAATAAAACCTGTGATACACCCCTCTGGCAAAGAGAATGTCACATCTTTCAAAGAAAAATCGCCATACGACTTATTTAAACCGCTGACTGTCAAAATATCGTTCATTTCAATCCTCCTCGTAAAGAATATCCATCATGGAATTAAGTTCTTCCTTACTGATTTTCAGTGATTTTGCTGTTTGTATCATATCTGCCATTTTTTGTTCTACAATCCGTCGCTTGGAGTCGCGGAGTAATTCAAGATTGCTTGTAGATACAAATGTCCCAATTCCTACTTGACTTACAATAAATCCCTCCTGTTCTAACTCCTCATATACCCGTCGAATTGTTAAGACGCTCACTTTCAAATCATTAGCAAAAGCCCGAATAGAGGGAAGTGCGTCCCCTTCAACCAATTCTTCTTTTAATATGGCGTCCTTAATCTGGTCTTTTATCTGTTGGTATAAGGGAGTGTCAGAAGTATTTGAAATTAGTATTTTCACAAATCCCCTCGCCCCTTTCTTTTAGTGTGATGTAACTACATACACATTATAAACAACAGGCACATTATTGTCAATATAATACTGAAAACAAACAGATAGAGAGGAATTACAGGGTTTTTCTTTACTCTCTTTTGGCAAAAAGGGGCTTCCCGTTGTAATAGATAACAAGGGATAAAACTTTCATAGCAAGCATAGGAAGCGAGTACCCACTTCCGTATTTTGCCCTGTAAAATTGCTTGTTGGGAAATGTCCCAAACCCTCATATGAAAGGAGCGCTTGGATAAAATTAAATATACAGTGGATAAAAGTATTATATGGAATTGCATTGATACTTATTGGTATAATATTGGCTGCCCGGCATTTTATTGTGGCTGGAAATGGTATCGGATATTTCATTTCTGGCATATGTTAATTTTGAGGGTATTTCTAATTTGGATATTTGAAAAATGTTTGGACTGGGAGAAAAAGAGAAAGCGAAAGCATCTCGACTTCTTACCTGTGCTGTTGACGGAGACTATATTAAAGTAATGGATCCGGATACTGCACCAAGGTATAAAAAGTATATTCCATATTGGGTATAATTTAAGTTTCGCTAAGTTTCACTTATATAGGTGTCTGAGGAAAATTTAATAGAAAAAACATGAAAAAGGCACTGAAAACCCCTGAATTATTGGTTTTACAGTGCCTTCTCTTTGACTAACGAGAAAAAACATAATAAATTTAAGTTTTGCTAAGTTTCACTAAGTTCAGCATTAACAGATCGCCACTGCCTTTTCGGCTCAAATTTTCCACACCCATCACAGGTCTGCGGCCAGTTGATTTTCCACTCAAAATACTCATCTCTGGTAATCTCACCGGATTTCAGTTCTTCTTTTCTGAGAACCCATTCTTTCATAAAATCATTGAGAACTCCATAATTGAACCACATACCAACAGGTGGATGAGCAGGCCAGTTGTCAGAGTTATGGTAACGGACTGCGGTATCTTCGCTGGAATTGCATTTCTCTCCGGGATAAGTTTCTAATTGAAAGAGATTGATAGCTGCCGGATTAAATTCATCAATCCAGAACAGGATTTCCATAAGTTCAGAAGCATCCATAGTAGTAGGTTCATGCAGTGCCAGTGGATTTACGTCCAGAATCTTAGCCATTTCAGTTACCAGATCTTTACGGGGAACCCTGTAATTCGTTTCGTATTGGGCAAGGCGGTTTGCACCTTTATCGCCCCAGCCGAGGGCAGCTCCAAGTTCTGCCTGTGTCATATTCCGGAATGTCCGGATTTTTTTTATTTTATCACCGATTGTCATATCAGATTTCCCACTTTCTTTTTGATAAATCCATTTTACTACCAAAAACAAGGAATGTAAACAGAAAGATTCGCATTGAAGCGAACAAAACGCTTGACATTCGCATGAAAGCGAATTAAAATAGCAGTACAATAAAGATTCGCATGAAAGCGAATGTACGGATGGGGATAAATACATTTTGCAAATTATTGCAAAATTAGGTTGGTAAAATCATTCTGTCAGGCTTTATTAGTGAGAGGATTTTTTTGAAGAGAACAACATTTTTGTGTTTCTAGGCTGTAATAAGTGAAAGGATATTCAAAAAACTCTCTTTTGTACCTTGAAAACTGCATGAGCTGTATAATCTGATTCCACAGATGCCATAACCCTGTAAATGATTTTACTGGCGAGCGTCGAAGATACTCCGGAAACGGCTGGTAAGTTTGCGAAGAAGCTGCCAGCATTCAGAAATATTCTGATAGAGGTTGGACGTAACGCTGACAATAGATTATACGAATGGAAGCCAATACGCTGAACAGAATACAAAATGCTATAGATATCTGGATAACTGGAGAAAAGAGGAAGAAAGATAAGGTGATGTGGTTGAGAAAATTGTAGTTATAGGACGACTTATACAAAGAATATGTTGGAAAAGAGGTGAGCATCATGGTGAATCAGTCGGTAATAGATTCTAGTGTTGATCTGGAGCAGTTAAAGGACATTGAAGATTTAATTCCTGATATGGATAAAGCTATTTCTGAGAAAGTGGAAACTTTTCTGGATAAATCCGGCGATCAGCCGTATGCTCACATGAATGAAGGATATGTAGTGGTTGTGGAGATGACAGGAGAAATGGATGCCACAGATGCCATTAGTGATTATCTGAGAAAAAGGACGGAGTTGATGTATTAAAATGTCTTGCAAAGGTACAGATGTTATGTTAATGTGAGGTCAGGGAAAATGAACGTGATACATGGTTTCTGACTTCAAATTCAATGGAATAAGTAAGTTGGGAGCGATGTAAAATGGAACAAATGCAAATGAATATGCCAGATATGTACGATGCTGCATTGTATCTTCGGTTATCGAAAGATGATATGGAAGAGGGCGGTGCGAAGTCAGAGAGCAACAGCATTGCAAATCAGAAAGAGTTACTTCGGAGCTTTGTAAAAAGCCAGCCGGATATTCAGATCTTTGATATATATGTGGATGACGGATACTCAGGAGGAAATTTTGACCGACCTGAGTTTAAACGAATGACAACTGATATAGAAGCTGGAAAAGTAAACTGTGTGATTGTAAAAGACTTATCCAGATTCGGAAGAGAGTATATAGAAGCCGGGCGATGGATCGAAAAGACCTACCCGGCTTTAAATGTGCGTTTTATTTCAGTTACAGACCAGTTCGACAGTAAAACAGCAGATTTTTCAGAGAAGTCATTTGTAGTTCCAATCAAAAATTTTGTAAATGAAAGCTATTGCCGGGACATTTCTGGTAAAGTGCGAAGCCACCAGAAAATCAAACGTGAAAAAGGTGAATTTATTGGAGCATTTGCCCCGTATGGTTACTGCAAAGATCCGGAGAATAAGAACTGTCTGGTGATTGATGCTTATGCAGCGGATATTGTAAGAAAAATATTTTCGTGGAAAATTGATGGGTTCAGTCTTGGAGCAATCGCAGAAAAACTGAATGTACGCCAGGTGCAGTCACCAAAGGAATATAAAAGGGCAAATGGCGAGAATTATAATTCCGGATTTCACAGCTCAGACACACCGAAATGGTCGGCAGTGCAGATCAAAAGGATTCTGACCAACGAGGTTTACATTGGAAATATGGTACAGGGCAAGCAGGAACGAATCAGCTATAAAGTAAAGCAACGCCTGGATAAGCCAGAATCAGAGTGGGTGAAAGTAGAAAATACGCATCCGGCAATTATCAGACAAAATGATTTTGATGTGGTTCAGAAGCTGCTTCAATATGATGGCAGAGCATCGAAAACATCGGACAGTGCAAACTTTTTTTCGGGCTTTGTATTTTGCGGAGATTGCCATACACCGATGATACGCAGGGTAAATCAGTATAAGGGGAAGAAAAAAGCTTTTTATATCTGCCAGACAAAGAATAAAGGTGGAGATTGTACCAGACACAGTATTCCGGAAGAGGTGCTGAAAAGAATTGTGTTGAAAGAGATTCAGGCATATACGGCACTTTTTATAGACTATCAGATGATTATGGAAGAACTTTGTGAGATGCAAGTCAGTTACGATCAGGTAATTGGTTATGATACACAGATTAGTAAGTTACAGGAAGAATATAACCGCTATTACAGTCTGAAAGCATCTTTGGGTGATGACTTGAAAGAGGGCCTGATCAGTAAAGAGGAGTTTGATGATTTTCGGGAAAGTTACGGAAGAAAATGTGAAGAACTGGAGCAGATGATTGAAAATCAGAAAAAGCTGGTAAAGCAAATGTTTGAGGGTGGAGTGTCTGCAACTGTTCAGTTGGAGGACTGGAAGAAATCACTGGAAATCAAAGAACTGGATCGCACATTGCTGGCACTGACCGTAGATAAAATCTATATTTATGAAAATAAGCAAATTAAAATTCACATCCGTTATCAGGATATGATTGAGAAAATGAAAGTCATAAGACGGTTTTATGCGGAACACCGGACAGAGTGCAGGAAAGAGGTGGGATAAATGGCAAGGACAGCAAAAAGATATAAGAAAAATACAGAGAAGAAAGTTCTTGGGATTCCGGTATGTATGGCTGCAATTTATGCCAGATTATCCGTAGACAGTGATGAAAAAAAGTCAGAATCTATTGAAACACAGGTTACGCTGATAAAAGAATTCATTCAGAAGCACAATGAAAATCCAGACAGAGAGTATGAGATTGCTGTATATGACCTTTATTCTGATTTGGGAAAAACTGGAACAAATTTTGACAGACCGGGATTTGAACGGATGATGAATGATGTCAGGGCAGGTAAAATAAACTGTATTCTGGTAAAGGATTTCTCACGATTTGGAAGAAATTACATCGAAACTGGTAACTATCTGGAAAAGATTCTTCCTTTTATGAAAGTACGGTTTATTTCTGTATGTGACAACTATGATTCATTTGCACCTGGTGCTAAGAATCAGGAATTATCCATGAATATCAAAAATCTTGTGAATGATGCTTATGCGAAAGACATTTCTGCAAAAGAACGGGCTGCGAAACGTATTGCACAGAAAAATGGTGAATATGTGGGATCTACAGCTCCATACGGATATCGTGTGGAAAAGGTAAATGGGATTTATAAGTTGATTGTGGAACCGGAATCTGCAAAGATTGTCCGTAGGATTTTTGAAGAATATGCTTCTGGAGATGGTATACAGAGTATTATTGACAGGCTGTTTGAGGATGGAGTACATCGTATTTCAGACTATAACCAATATCATCATGTGTACTGTAAGGACGGAGAAAAGCTTCATCAGTGGGGAAATTCTTCGATACGTGCGGTGTTGAACCGAAATAATTATTATGGTGATCTGGTTCAGAGAAAATACGAATCAAGATTTCAAAGAGGGGAAAAATGGTGTGACATACTGGATGAAAGTCAGTGGATTATTACGCCAAATGCCCATGAAGCGATTATCAGTCGAGAATTGTTTGACAAAGCACAGGTCAGGTTAAATGCAGCACAACAGAAAGCAGCAAAAACTACAGCAGGATGGGAAGAGGATGAAAGAGCATTTTACAATGTATTCTATTGTGGAGATTGTAAGCGAAAAATGTGTACACGCAGATACGGAAACGATGTGCTTTACTTTTGCAATGCTGCCCAGTATCGGGATGAAAGAAAATGTAGGCAGAAATCTATTTCTGAAGATAAATTGCAGAAAATTGTCCGTTCGGAGCTGACCAGAGAGTTTCAGTTATCTGGCTTACGGAAAAAGGATATGTCTGCTATAAGCAGTGCAGTATTTCTTACCAAAATCAAAGAAATTCAAGCAGAGATTAGAAAACTGGATGCAGATATGGAAAGACGTTCAGAAAAACTGGCACAGGCATTTATACAATATAAAGAGGGCGAACTTTCCAAAGAAGCCTATATAGAAATGAAAGATGACCGTAATAACTGGAAAGCATTCTGCGAAGAGAGAAAGAGAACTCTGGAGCATACCATACAAAAGCTGGAAAAACAGCAGAAAGAAGAAGCCAGATTTTTACGAAGTCTGCTGGAACTGGATGTGACAACCAGAATCAATGCGGAACTTGCGGAGAGCTTGATTGAAAGTATGTATCTATATGGTGATGGCAGACTGGAAATCAACTTCGGGTTTAAGGGGGCGGTAGAACATGAGTGATCAGAAACTGATTATTGGATATTACCGTCTTTCCATGGAAGATGATTCAGAGGGAGAAAGCAACAGCATTATCAATCAGAGAAAACTGGTAAAAGATTATATTTCCAATATTCCGGAACTGGCTTCTATGCCATTTCAGGAGTTCTACGACGATGGACATTCTGGTTCTAGTATGGAGCGTCCGGCAATTAAACAGGTTTTGGAGCTTGCCAGAGAGAATAAAGTGCAGTGCATTGTGGTAAAAGATTTTTCACGTTTTGTCAGAAACTATATTGAGATGGGAACTTATCTGGAGCAGATTTTTCCATTTCTGGGAGTACGATTCATTTCTATCTCAGACCGATATGATTCTAAAGATTATAAAGGAAAGAGTTCGGATATTGAAGTACAGTTTAAAGGACTAATAGCAGACTTTTATGTGAAAGACCAGTCCGTAAAGGTTAAAGCGGCAGTCAGCACCAGACGTGGAAAAGGCGAGTACTGCTGTGGTTCTGCACCTTATGGGTATCGAATTAATCCTGAAAATAAGAAAGAACTGGTCATTGTAGAGGACGAAGCGGAAGTGATTCGCAGAGTATTTGAACTGACAAATCAGCGGTATTCCAAGATGGAGATTTGTCGGTTATTTAATGAAGAGGGGGTACTGACTCCCTTGCAGTCCATGAGCAGACGACAGAAATCAGACAGCAAGAAAGCTGCATCAAGAGGATTGCAGTGGACGAGTGATATGATACGGAAGATTGTGGATGATAAGACTTATATAGGCTGTATGGTCTATGGAAAGACAAAGATTCCAGAACCAGGGACAGGGAAAGAAGTACCAGTGCCGAGAAATCAGTGGAAAGTGATGGAAAACCATCACGAGCCGATTGTATCAAAAGAGGTCTTTGAGAAAGCACAGTCTCTGCAGATCAGATACACCAAGAAAAGCAAATTTGACAGGGAAACAACACTATTAGGTGGCTATGTAAAATGCGGGAATTGTCGCAGAAGTCTGACTTCAAGCAGTCCTGTTCATGGTCATATCCTTTATAGCTGTGCTTACAGTAAAGGAAAAGAAGATACAGGGTGTTTTGCCGGGAAAGCGGATAACAAAATGCTGGAGCATATCGTGCTGGCAGAAATAAAGGCTTACTTACGTCAGAATATCAGCCAAGAACAGATGCAGCAATCCATGAGAAAACAGCATGAGGACAGTATAGAAGCCTATAAGACGGAAAGTGCAGATTGTGAAAAGTGTCAAGAACAAATAAAAATCCAGAACCGCCAGAACTACGAGAAGTATCACGAGGGACAGATGAACCAGAACCAGTTTATGGAAGCCAAGAAGCAGTTGGAAGAAGAAAGAGAACGACTGCAGAAACGTGTGCAGGAACTTGGAGAACTGATAAACAGTGAGAAAGAAATCCTGATGAAAAAGAATGTTCCGGTGGAGCAGATGTTGAAGTATTTAGGCTATGAGAAGCTGACACGAGAGATGCTGGAAGAATATGTGCAGGGAATATATGTGTATGATGATGGGAGAGTGGAGGTGAAGTATAAATAGCAACAAATTAGCATATAATAACAATAAAATTGTTGATAAAAAGCCATAATGATGTATAATTATATAAAGAAATGGAAAGGAGATGCAAAAAAAATGTTGTTAAACTTTAAAATGGAAAACTTTAGGTCATTTAAAGATGAGACTTTTTTTACAATGCTTTCAAGTAAACAGAAAACGCATAATGATTATGTGATAGATAAAAGTGTAAATGGTAATAAGTTAAGAGTATTACCAATGACTGTCATTTATGGAGCAAATGCATGTGGAAAATCCAACATTGTGTTGGCAATGGATATATTAAAAAAAATGGTTATGAAAGGAACTTTAAATTGCAAAGAGCTGGAATCTTATAAAAGTATGTTATCTTTTATTAGAGATACAAGTTGGTATGATCCGGTTTCTTTAGAAATTACATTTTCCACTCAAAATAATATTTATAGATACGGAATTAAGTTTACGGATATTGATGTATATAAAATTGAAGAAGAGGTTCTTTATGTTAATGATGACTTGTTCTTTTCACGAGATGATGAAAATCAAATTTATGTGGATGTAAAGAAATTAGTAAAAAAAGGTTATATTAATAAGGATGATGCGGATTTTTCTGAACGTTTGATTCACAAATTGAACCAGACATTGGATAAACAAAAGTTAGTTGTAGCAGGTGCAATTAGTAATTTGTTTGATAAAAAATATTTTGAAGATTTTAATTTATGGTTTGAAAAATTTAATGTTATTATGAATGCAAATGACATGAATTTTAGACAAAAAGACTTAAAGACGATATTTAATAAAAAACCAGATAAAGATATTCGTAGAAATATTTTCGAAAGTGCCTCAGTTAAAGAAGTTATGAATATAGCTGAGTTTGGAAATCAAAAAATTGGATTTATGGCAGAAACAGATAATGATGAATTATCTATGTGTTCAATGTATCAAGTACCATTAAGAAAAGATGAGCAACCACAAAAAAAATATGCAATATCCATGATTGTAGATTCAGAGCTGATGGAATCGAGAGGAACTATCCATTTGATTAGATTGTTACAACCGTTTATAGATGTTTTAGATAATGGCGGGGTCATTGTTTTGGATGAAATGGATGCTTCATTGCATTTTGAAATTGTTGTATCGCTGATAAGAATTTTTAACAATAAAGATATCAATAAAAATAATGCTCAGTTAATTTTCAATACGCATAATCCAATATATTTAGACGGTGAATTGCTTAGACATGATCAAATTGTAATGGTTGAAAAGAGAAGGAATGATATGGTGAGCGAGATATATTCTTTAGCAGATTACAAATTACGTCCAGAAGAAAGAATATTAAAAAATTATTTGAATGGAAAATATGGAGCATTGCCACATATGGATTTGGAAATTGCATTTAAGCACATATTGGAAAGAGAGGCGAATAATCTTGAATCGTCCAAAGAACAATAAAATACGAAGACCACAATTCCTCTGCATTGTAGGATGTGAGGGAAAAACCAGGAAAGAATATATTTTGATAAAGTAGCAGAATTAGTGAATTGCGTTGAAGAAAGAACGCATGATTTAGTATTTGATTATGCGGAACCATATGGCGGAAATCCTAAGTGTGTGGTAGAACGAACTATTCAGAAATCTATTGGTAAGGAAAACAAAGTATCTGTTTTTGATTATGACGGAAAAAAGGATAAGTATGAAGAAGCAATAGATTTGGCAATAGAAAATAAGATTGAATTAGGATATACAAATTATTGTTTTGATTTATGGCTGATTCTTCATAAAGAAGACTATTTTGATGTTGTACAAAATCAGGATGCTTACGCCAGTAAATTACGACAAGTTTTTGGGTTGGCTGCAGATGCAAACATCAAAAAAGAGAAAAGGGTAACGGAAATGGTCAATCAAATCGGATTATCTGATATAAAGAATGCAATTCAAAGGGGTAAAAAAATATCAGAGGATAATCGTAGTAAAGAGGCAAATAAAACGCCAAAAGAAAATAGATATTATGATAATCCGGATACGCAAATGCATGTGTTGCTACAATTTTTATTTGCGAAAGTAGGAATAAAAATTGACGCATTAGGATAGAAAAGATGTGGCAATGACGTAACATCCTCCCCACCTACTTTGTGACAATTACATAACGTCCTCTATACAGAAATATGCGGTTTTAAGCCATTTTCGTGGCAAAAAAGCCGCATATTTTTTGTAGCAATGACTTGACATCCTCGGGGGCGTTATGTACAGCACAAAGTATCCCAAAAATATGAAAACGGCTGATCTGAAAAAGTAAATTTTAGTACCCGAGTAATAAGGATAAAAGGTACATTTTTTTAGTGGGATAATGTTTCCAAAAGTGCTAAAATAAAATTATCATACATAAAGCGAGGCGTAAAACAATGAAAAAAATCAAGTGGGGCGTTATAGGAACTGCCGGAATTGCCAGAAGTTGTACCATTCCGGGAATGATACAGGCATACAACTGCGAATTATATGCAATTGCCGGAAGAAGCATAGACAAAGCTGAACAATTTAAAGAAAAATTCGGATTTGAAAAAGCTTATGGAAGTTATAAAGAATTGTTGGATGACCCGGAAGTGGAAGCGGTATATATTGCGCTGCCAAATACTTTACATTATGAGTGGGCCGTGAAAGCTATGAAAAGCGGCAAACATGTACTGTGTGAAAAGCCGCTTGCACCGTGTGAAAAGCAGGTGAAAGAATTATTTGAAACAGCAAAAGAGAATCATGTATATCTTATGGAAGCTTTTGCGTATCAGCACAGTCCATATATCACTGCAATTAAGAAAGAGATAGAAGATGGAACGATAGGAGAAGTTTGTTATATAGATTCCGCATTTATCACATCGGATTATAATAAGGAAAATATCCGGATGAGACGGGAGACTCTTGGAGGGTGTACATACGATCTTGGAGTATACAACACAAGCCTGACGTTAGGACTTCTGAATGAAGAACCAGAAAAAGTCGAGGCTTCCGCAATCTTTTCGGAAGAAAAGATCGATAAGCTGACTTCTGTAGTCATGGAATTCGCAGATGGAAAGAAAGCAGCATTTACCTGTGGCATGACGCTTGCAACGAATCAGGACAGGAGACTGGACTGTCTGGAGATAGATGGAACGAAGGGAAGTATTACCGGAACCAAATTTGCATTCAATGGTGATGGAGAATTAAGCTATACGATTCGTACGGCTGAGGGGCAGGAAGAAGTAAAGACGGTAGAAGTTCCACAGAATTATCGCCTGGAGGTAGAACAATTCGGCAGATGCATCGATGAAAATGAGATTCCGGCGGTTACGGAAGAATTTTCGCTGAAAAATGCGAGACTTGTTGAGAAGATTCTGGAGGAAATCGGATATTAAGATGAAAAAGAATGAAAAGATCAGGACGCCGTTAGGAATCATTTCTGTTTTCAAGAATGAAATACCTGAAAGATATCATTGTGTAGTGGAACCGGAGATTTTACGTATCAGTGAGACGCATATAAGGATTCTGACAATAGATCAGGCCGTATCCTGGGGAGAAGAAGTGTATTCACCAAGACTTCATCAGAACTGTATGAATCCTGAAAATATTACACTATATCCACTGGAGATTGAGTGGAATGGGGATAAAGTTACGGTTTCAGATCATTATGGGATGAAAAAGTGGATAACCGGGGAAAAGTTACCGGAAATTCAAGACTGGAATTTAAAACTGAAAAAATTAAGATGTAATCCTTGCAGAAACTGTGGAAGATGTTAGAAAGCGAAAGAAAAGAGGAAAAATTATGAATTATTCAGAATGTATAGAAAATGCAAGAACACGTATTGGAAATTATTGTAAGGCCTGTCCGGAGTGTAATGGACGCGCCTGCAAGAATCAGATGCCTGGACCTGGGGCAAAGGGAATCGGAGATACAGCTATCCGTAATTATGATAAATGGAAAGAAATCCGTGTTCAGATGGACACAATTGCAGAAAACAAACTGGTGGATACATCCCTGGAGCTCTTCGGAAAGAAGTTTTTATATCCATTTTTTGCAGGACCGGTTGGTGCAGTGGGATTACATTACGGCGACTGTCTGGATGATGTGAGATACAATGATATTCTTGTGTCGGCATGTGCAAAATACGGGATTGCCGCATTTACAGGAGATGGTCTCGACAGTAATGTGATGGTTGCTGCGACAAAAGCAATCGGGAAAACAGACGGAATCGGAATCCCGACCGTGAAACCATGGAACATAGATACCGTTGCGGAAAAGATGAAGATGGTTCAGGAATCAAAGGCATTTGCAGTGGCAATGGATGTCGATGCAGCAGGACTTCCGTTTCTTAAGAACATGGAGCCGCCGGCAGGAAGTAAGACAGTGGAGGAACTTGGAGAGATCGCAAAGATTGCAGGAATACCATTTATTGTAAAAGGTGTTATGACAGTCAGAGGAGCCCTGAAGGCAAAAGAGGCCGGGGCATCTGCAATTGTAGTATCGAATCATGGAGGACGTGTGCTGGATCAGTGCCCGGCGACAGCAGAGGTGCTGGAAGAGATCGCCAGGGCAGTAGGGGATTCCATGAAGATATTTGTAGATGGCGGAATCCGGAGTGGTGTAGACGTATTCAAGGCCCTGGCACTCGGAGCAGATGCAGTCATCATTGCAAGACCATTTGTGACTGCCGTTTATGGAGGTGCGGAAGAAGGCGTAAAGTCTTATATAGATAAGATTGGAACAGAGCTGGAAGACACGATGAAAATGTGCGGGGTAACGAGTCTCAAAGAGATCACCAGAGCGTCTGTTTGGATGAAATAATTACCAGATTCCCATGATATGCTGCATTCCCAGACTCACGATGGTAATTCCGATCCAACAGCATCCACCGAGCATAAGTGGTTTTCCGCCGGATTTAATCAATTTTACAACATTGCTGTTAAGTCCGATCGCAGCCATAGCCATAATGATAAAGAATTTCGACAATTCTTTTAACGGAGCAAATACATCTGCACTGACACCCATAGTCATACATACAGTTGTGATCACAGCTGCAATGATGAAGTATAAGATGAACATAGGAAATGCTCTCTTTAAGCTGAATTTGTTTGATGCTGAGTCAGCATTTCCAGATTTTGCAGCAGATTTTGCACGGATCAGGGACAATACCAGTGTGATCGGAATAATTGCCAGTGTACGTGTAAGCTTTACGGTCACGGCTGTATTCAGTGTTTCACTTCCGAGATTCCACATACTGTCCCAGGTAGAGGCAGCAGCGGTGACCGAAGAAGTATCATTAATAGCGGTTCCGGCAAATAATCCGAAGGAGCTTCCACTTGTAGTGTCAAAGCCAAGTGCACTTCCAAGTACAGGGAAAAGTACGGCAGCGATAACATTAAAGAAGAAGATTACAGAGATTGCCTGTGCAACTTCAGTATCATCTGCATCGATGACTGGTGCAGTGGCAGCAATCGCAGATCCTCCGCAGATGGATGAGCCGACCCCTACGAGAATCGAAGTATTCGATGGGACATTCATGATCTTGCGGAGAACCCACGCAATGATCAGAGAAGTACTTATCGTACATACGATGATCGGAAGGGATTGCTTTCCAGTCTGTAGAATAACACCAAGATTCATTCCAAATCCAAGCAGTACAACAGCTGTCTGTAAAATAATCTTAGAAGTCCATTTGATACCTGATTCGGCTTTTCCTTTATTGGTCCATACTAGTGTAATCAGCATTCCGGCCAGGATCGCGATGACAGGTCCGCCGATAACCGGGAAAGCCTTTCCAAGAAGCCATGATGGAATCGCAATCACAAAACAAACCAGTATACCGCTTAGGTTTTTGTTAAAAAAATTCATGTTTTTTCCTCTTTCTCATTCTTTTATTGGTTCATACGGGTTTCCACTAGAGATTATAACACTGGATAACAATAATAAATAATTATATAATATTATCGAATGATAATAAAAAATTATTAAAAAATCAAATTGACAATGAAAGGAAAAAGATTATGCTGGATTTTAGAACAGATACATTCCTTGCGGTATGTGATACAATGAATTTCACAGAGGCAGCAAGAAGGTTACATATTACGCAACCGGCAGTTTCGCAACATATTCATTTCTTTGAAAAGGAATACGATGTCAAATTGTTTTCTTATTGTAATAAACAGTTGTATCTGACTCAGGAAGGAGAGATACTTAGAAAACGGCTGATGACAATGAAAAATGATCAGCTGGCAATTATGAATGAGATAAGAAATGAATCCCATAAGATGGAATCACTTTCCATAGGAGTTACGATGACGATTGGAGAATATGCAATTGTAGATAAAATAGCAGATTTCCTGATCAGCCATCCGGAGATAAACCTGCATATACATTATGGAAATACAACACAGCTGTTGACTTTGCTTGATGAAGGAAGGATTAATCTTGCGCTTGTAGAGGGCAATTATCCGAAGGAAAATTATGAACATAAAAATTACAGTACGGAAGAGTATATAGCAGTTTGTGCCAGAGATCACACATTCAAAGAAAAATTTCCAGAAACAATGCAGGAACTGGTGAAGGAGCGCCTGCTTGTACGTGAACCGGGATCCGGGACAAGAAATATTTTAGAGGAGTTACTTCTTGCAAGAGGAATGGGGATAAAAGATTTTCTCCATTATACAGAAGTGGAAAATATGCATACAATTATCGGGCTTTTAAAAAGAGATTGTGGAATTTCATTTATGTATAAGATTGCAGTAGCGGATGAACTTAAGAATGGAACATTGAAAGAAATCAGACTTTCAGATTTTAAAATGCAGCATGCTTTTGATTTTATCTGGGAAAAGGGCAGTATTTATACAGAAAAATATATTGGAATATGTGAGGAACTTCTGAAAAAAGAGAATATCATATATTGATTAGTTGTACTTATCGATAATGAAAGAAAGTATAAATCAGGAAGGATGGGAATCATATGATGACAAGAGAAGAAGCATTAGCATACGGAATGTCTTTTGACAATGTATATGAAGAAAAGCCATTCCGTGATCCAAACTGGCAGCTGGTGCGGATCAAAGGAAGTAAAAAAACATTTCTGTGGATCTATGAACGGGAAGGCTATATCAATCTGAATGTCAAAGTGAATCCGGAGTGGAGAGACTTCTGGCGCTCGACGTATGAGTCAGTGACGGCCGGGTATCACCTGAATAAAGAACACTGGAATACGATCATTCTGGATGGGACTGTTCCGGAAAAAGAGATTAAAAGAATGATCGCAGAAAGCTATGATCTGGTTACGGACAGTCCGACAAAGAGAATTTACGAAGCAGTGAAGCGTATTCCAAAAGGGCATGTGGCAACTTATGGGAAAATCGCAGAGATGGCGGGAGATCCCAGAATGGCAAGAGCCGTGGGCAATGCACTGCATAAGAATCCGGATCCAGAACATATTCCATGCTTCCGTGTGGTCAATGCGAAAGGAGAACTGGCCGGGGCATTTGCGTTTGGTGGAGAGGATGTGCAGGCAGAACTTCTTCGGGCGGATGGAGTTGAAGTGATAAACGGCCGGGTAAATCTGGAAAAATACGGAATAAAAGCTGCCAGTGGCAGGCTTCCAGAGATTTGAACGCCATGTAGGATAGAACAGAGGGAGTGTGGGAAAATAACTTTTTCTATATTCCAGGTGGAATAGTATGAAGCGAAGGAACAGGGAGACGATACATTGTACTGTCACCTTGTGGATTCGGAGCTGCAGGTAAAATAAAAAAAGAAAAGAAGATAAAAATGAAACAGATTGCAAAGAAGATAACAGAATATGTAAAGAAAAGTAAAAGAGCAAAGCTATATGGAGTATTTGGTCTGATATATTTGATTGCAGTCATATTTGTCATGAATGACGCATGGCTGTATCAGACACCAATTGCAAAGCTGACAAAAGTAGAGACAAGCGTGGCAGGAGAAAGCAAAAGTACCCGTGGAACACAAGAAATCAAATATAAGCAAAAGATCCGGGGGGTGATATTAAATGGAACGAATAAAGGGAAAATCGTTGATTTTTCTAATGAATATACCTATACAGGAATGTTAAAGCAGAAATATCACAAAGGGGATAAGGTATTGCTGAACGGGTCTGAAAATAATGTGGGATCCAGTATACAGTGTGTAAAAAGAGATACGGAACTTATTATTTTGCTTGGTCTTTTAATATTGGTATTGATGATGATTGCGGGAAAGAAAGGCTTGCTTACAATTGTGACAGTGGGAATCAATATTGTGATATTTACAGCAGGATTCCTAAAAAGCGGTGATGATGCGGATGTTGTAGCAATCTGTAATAAAATGGTAATCTTTTTTGCAATTGCTACATTGATCGGATTAAATGGAATTCACAGGAAAACATGGGCGGCATTATTGTCAACTATATGTGTATTGGCAATGATCATGGGAATATTTGATGTGGTGATCAGTCATAGTGCTGAATTGGATTATTCTACTATGGAATATTTGGGGAGCATTGATAATCCGGATGAGATTTTTCATGCAGAGATTTTGCTATCAGGACTTGGAGCAATCATGGATGTTGCAGTGGCAATTGCTGTCGCATTGAGTGAAATTGTTACGAAGCGGCCAGAAGTTACATTTCGGGAGTTATTCCGATCCGGAAGAGAGATAGGATATGATATTATGGGAACGATGATCAATGTATTATTGTTCGTGTTTGGCTGTGGCTTGATTCCGATGTGCGTGATCAGGATGAATAACAGTGTCCGGTTTATGACGATTATAAAATTACATATTCCGTGTGAATTATGCAGATTCTTCATAGAGAGTATTGGAATTGTACTGGCAATACCAGTATCTATACTGATCACATCTGTGATGATGAAATTAACGATAAGGAAGGTGAAGAAGACATGTTGATGATACTGGGATTGATTCTGTTATTTTTGATCATGATTATTGGCGGGGACAGAGGTGTGATATCATTGATAGCACTGGTTGGAAATATGTTGCTGCTTAGCCTGGCTATCTGGCTGATGGCAGCGGGAGCACCGGTACTTCTGGTTACGATCGGAATGGGAATCATCATTTCATGTGTAACATTATTTTATCAAAATGGTACCAATGAAAAGACGAAGAGTGCATTTGCAGCAGTATTGATTACAATGACGGTCCTGTTTTTCTTTATCTATATGGTGGTGTGGAGAAGTGAGACAGGAGGACTGAATGAAATCCAGGCTGCGGAAGATGATGTATTATATTATAATATGAATCTGGACATTAATATGAGAAATGTTGCGACAGCCGTGATCATACTCAGTACGTTGGGAGCTGTGTTAGATATGGCACTTACGGTTACAACTTCCGTTTACGAGGTCAGTATTCACAAACCGGAGATGAAACTGACAGAACTTGTAGAAAGTGGAATGCAGATTGGAAGAGAAGTAATCGGGACAACGGTGAATACATTGCTATTTGCGTATCTTGGAGAATCACTATTATTATTTTCTTTTGAAATATGTTGTACAATTTTAGACAATTCACTTGCTAATTCTTCATACGATACTTCTAAATCAGAATCTAAATATTTTTTAAAAAGCTTATATATTTCCTTTGGCATTTTAACCCTACAACTTATTTCATCAATAAATAAATCCCCATTTTCCTTTTCTTCCTTGACTAATTCATATATCGGAGCATAATACAAGTACAATAATTCCTCAGTACTTATCTTTATTTTCTTTGTATTATCTACTTTTTCTTCCTGCCCCAATGTAAAATCACGATATACAGAACATATTATTCTGCATCCTTCTTGTATTGGATGCGCCACACAAATTACTCTCTCTTTTAGTTTCAATTTATCTATACAGTCTACCGAATTTATTTGTTTTCTGGCATTAAAAAGTGTTTTTGGGCTTATGTTTTTACTACATCTTCCCTTTGCTTCAAATATAGAATAATTATTAGATTGTATATTAAATCCTATTAAATCCGGCTGTCTCCTGCTAAGCAATTTCACATTTTTATATTTTTTTACAACTCCAAGATGAACAAGATATGTATATCCAAACTCTCTGTTACTAAGTAACTTTGTAATAAACATTCCAATATTATATGATATAAAAGCCTTCTCTGTAGTATCCAGATATTTAATATTATCTGACACAACTACAAAGTCATTCTGATCAACTTCCAGAGCTGTTTGCATCAGATACATTTTATATAGTATTTCATTTTTTCGCTCATTTTTTACCTGTTTTGTAAAATATGTTCTAGGCATTCCACACGTAACAATATGGTGCTGAAGTTCCACTGCTGAAAAATCAAACACCCTTTTATCATATAAATAATACCCCCTTCCAGAATAATCATAACATTCAAGATTTATTTTATAACTCGCATTCATATTGTACCTATTAAATAATGGTTTATTGCTCATATCAATATCACATCCTCTTCCAAAATCACTTACCGCACTCTTCTAAATCAAACTAACTTTTTTCTGAAAATATTTAATACCTATGGATAATATAATAATACTGCCCATAGATCACTACTAACATCCTCACTTTATACTCAAACGCACCTTCTGACATGCAAATATCAGCAAAAACCATCCCCCATAGTACAATCCTCACCGATATATTATTATTATCTACCTATATTTTTAATGATATTTTCCTATTCTCTTCATTTATCCATCTCATAGAAACTCTATAGCAAGCCTCTTAAATAATGCAGTTCCTTTACAGCGGTGATAAAATATAGTGTAGGAGATGATAGTATGCTACACAATGAAGC
>ENA-OQKH01000660-OQKH01000660.1-human-gut-metagenome-genome-assembly--contig:-NODE-660-length-21106-cov-16.639593_pt1 | contig 21106 bp, 20 predicted proteins | sample MGYA00242645_ERZ504791 | MGnify/ENA primary metagenome ERZ504791 (study PRJEB26092, sample SAMD00036388) | human gut metagenome | host: Homo sapiens | study: EMG produced TPA metagenomics assembly of... | reverse complement strand
GTACAATCCGGACTGTTTAAGTTCTGTAAACAATCCTCTTATTGTTCGATTGCTCGCTCAGGTTGGCACCTTCCTGGATTCTCCGGGGTTGCCGTGGCTTCACAGATCCTTTGTATCTCCACCACTCTGAATAAAAGGCTATCTTTTATGAAATTTGCTGCAACACATACAATATACTTATCATACCAAAATGTCAAGAGCAATTTTCGAGAAAAAATATCACCCGCTGCTTTTTCATCCCCAATACGTAAATATTTCAAAAAAGAACCGGGCGTCCACATCGCCCGGTTCTTCCACCGATCATCCTTCAGAACGATCCGTTATTTATTTTTTCTTCTTTCTCTTAACTCCATAAGCTGCACCACCGCCAACAATGATCGCTGCTGCAAGGATTCCAACCCATACACCGATCGGTGTATCATCGCCGGTCTTTACAGAACGTCTTGCTGTACCGCTGGTATCGTTCGGAGCAGTTCCGCCCGCTGTACCGTTATTCGGGATCGGAGTGATCCGATCATTTCCACCATGATTTGTTCCAGGTGTAACAGTCGGAATCGGTGTCGGCTCGGAAGAAAGACTGTTGGTGATCTCCTTTGTTACAGTATATCGGTTATCATTATTCAGTGTAACCTCACCCTGACCGGTAACTGTATACTTAAAGGTATCATCATCAACCGGATTTCCATCCTTATCCGTCTCCAGAACAGTATACGTAACACTGTTGATCTCCTGATCCTTTGGAAGATCCAACATTACCTGAACACTATCATTCTGTTTCAGAGTCACTACCTTCTCAAGCGTCAGCTCACCGTTACTCTCAGTGGAGAACACACCTGCATAGAACGTATCATCCACAGTAGAAGCAACACCATCGATCATCACATTCTTCTTAATGTTGATAAATCCGTTACGGCTGAATATATCGGAAATCTTTGTATAATAGTTATTTACATAAGCCGCTGCCTCAGTAGCACCACTATCTCCACCGATCACAACCTGATTGGACTTCTCTTCACTCTCACCATTCGGCTTCGTTACATTGTAGTAGTAAAGATTCTCCTCATCCACCTCGATCTTCGTATTCTGCTGAAGAAGATTTCCATCCTCATCCAGCTCAAATACATAATAGGTGCCATCCGGAACATCCGTCCATGTAGCTGTACCACTGGAAGCATTCTGGATATGGATATCCTGTAAATAATCATCACGGAACGGGATCGTACCTTCCGGATCCGAAAAAACGCCAACCTTATAAGTTACATCCTCTTTCGTTTCCAGAGGAATCACATTGTCGTTCTCATCAACATTATAGATCCTCTTCGTAACCTGGATCTGTGTATGCTTCTGCGGATTACTTACAGACTTCGGATAAGCCTGCACATCGTACATCCAGCCCTGCTCCTGATCTGCAAAAGGAACGGAGATCAGCATCGGTGAAACCGTAACACTGCTGTTTCCATCTGTCTGCACCACCAGGTACATACCCTCAGCCAGATCAGCGAAAGTCATATTCCCCTCTGCATCAGAGGACTTGGACATACCCCACACATCCACGCTTCCGCTGACGATCATAGCCGCCAGCTTCTCTGCCGCTTCATACCAGCCATCAGCCGTCGTGATGGAATCAAAATCGATTGCTGCGGCAGCCAGTGCCTCATCCAACACGAAATGCACATTGCCATCAAAATTCACACTGCCAACCCTGTAGATCGTCAGCCCTACACCCGGCAGCGGAGTCTGATTTCCTTCCTCATCCGCCTGCTGAACCGTCAACGTCAGATTACCCTTTGTTCCAGCTACATAATCCCCGGCGAAAACCGGCTGCAAAACACTCGTGACCAGCATAGCCGTCAGCATCAGAACAGCCAGAAGGCTCCGGAATATTTTCCCTTGCTTTCTTCTATTTTTCATCGCTCTCTGCCTCCTCTTTCCTTTCTGAAAGCTGTTTCATTCTGCGTTTTTTATCCTTGCGGCGGACAATCAGGTAAATCAGCAGAATCAGAATAACAAGCGCTGCCGCACCGCCGGCAAGAACCCTCTTCGGATCCACAACCGCAAGCTTCTGCGGAATCGTTTCGTCATTCTTAGTAACTTCTTCCTCCACATACTTCGTCCGAATACCACGAACAAGAAGTCTGTGGGTATTCACCGCATAAGGCGTACACGTAACCAGTGTCACATGATCCTCGCCCTCAACAATATCCAGCTCACTGGTCTCATCCGGAAGCACCGTCTTGATCTGATCCACCTTGTAGGCCAGATTCTTGCCAAGAATATGCAGGATAAAAATATCTCCCTTTTCCATCTGATCCAGATCTGTAAAAAGCTTCGCGTTAGGAAGACCTCGATGCGCCGCCAGAACCGCATGGGTGCTCTTGCCTCCGATAGGAAGACTGGTGCCCTCCACGTGGCCCACACCCTTTTCCAGCACGGTCTTGCTCAGTCCGTGATAGATAGCCAGCTTCGCTTTGATCTTTGGAATCTCGATACTGCCCATCAGTCCGTCACCGTTAGGATCCAGGACTCCGTCATAGGGATGACTCAGTTCATAAGTATCCTCTTCCTCAAAAGCATCTACAATGGCATTCACCGGATGCTCGGCATTATACTCCTTCGCCTCTTTCCACAGCCTGTCATAGTCATTGTCCGAAAGCTCCGTTACCGCTTCCTCGTACTTACTGACCAGCTGGGCGTTACGGTACTGGTTCCACATATCACTGATCGTAGGATAAAGGAACACTCCCGCTCCCGCCAGAAACACCAGGGCGATAAAAATGTTCAGGACAACATTACTCTTTTTCTTTTTTTTCTTTTTAGCCATAAATCATTTCCTGCGTCGTTTTTTGTTCTGAACAGAATTGATACCGGCAACCAGGATCACCGCGATCACAATTCCGATCACAACACAGAGAGCAAGCATCGGAAGCGTCGGATTGGTGATTCCGGTAACCTTCTTCTCTGTTTTCTGAACCGCCTTCGCAGCCTTCATCGGAACTCTGTGTCCCCTCACCAGAAGTCTGTGCGTATTCACCGCATAAGGCGTACACGTAACCAGCGTTACATAATCATCCCCATCAGTGATACCCAGAGACTCTGTCTGCTCCGGAAGAACAGTAAGAATCTGATCCACCTCGTAGGCAAGCGTCTTACCCAGCACATGCAGGTAAAAAACATCTCCCTCTTCCAAAAGATTCAGATCTGTAAAAAGTTTCGCACTTGGAAGTCCTCTGTGTGCCGACAAAATACAATGGGTACTCTTGCCGCCAACCGGAAGACTGCTGCCGAACAAATGACCGGCACCCTTCTCCAGAGACTCATCTGTCGTGTAATGATAGATTGGAATGCTCACATCGATCACAGGAATCTCCACATACCCCATCATTCCATCACCATTCAGGTTCAGAAGAGACTCATATGTACTGTCCGTCTGGCCATCCCTCACGGAAAAAGCATCCGGCACACTTTCCTGCTTGATCTGTTCGTTATACTCCTGCGCTGCCTTCCACATGCTGTCAATCTTCTCCGCATTATCATCCGAAGAAACACTGCTGCTATAATCACTGATCAGCAGGCTGTCCCTGTACCGGTTCCAGGCATCACTGACCATTGGATACAGCAGTATGGACAACCCTATCAGAAACAGCAAACCAAGTCCAATATAATTTTTCTTCTTATTCTTTCTCATAGGTTTCTCCATACTGTTGTATTACCCTCCGGCCCCCGAAGGGGCCGGGCGGTAATGATTTCTTCAACAGAATAATCAGAAACTATTCTGTTTTAATACTTGCTTTGTCGTTGCTTATAAATAATTTTTGAATTGAATCGATCCGGCAATCAAACGATTACTCCTCAGATCCTTTTCTGCGGCTGATGAAGAAAGCACCAGCAGCGCCAGCCATAACTACAACACCGATGATAGTGAAGAGGTATGTTCCCATGCCACCTGTGGATGGAAGGGAGTTGAGTTTTGTATCGCTCATAGTAGCTGTACCAGTACGATTTTCTGCTGTCTGATTTGTTCCCCATGTTGCTACAGAATCTGTTGTATTAACAGAATATCCCTCTGGAGCTTTAATCTCTTTGAAGTTATAAGTATAGGAATCATCCAGACCTCTTACAACTGCTTCACCTTTTGTATCAGTAATAATTAAGTTATCATCTGCTTTTGCGGTATCAAAGCTTTCAGTCCAACCTGTAACTACATATTCATTATTTTTTTTCTCAGCGTCTTTAGAAACAAGTGCATAATATGTTTTTTCGCCATCTACTCTGTAAATAACAAATCCTGCATTTGCAAGTTTTACCTTTTCTTTACCATCATCAGTTTTTGTCATTGTGATTTTTCCAGTATACAGAGTATTGATTTTTGGTGTAAACGTATGTGTTCCATCATTTGGTACAACAGAGTTGTTTACAACTTCAGATTTAACAATAGCCTTGTAACTAATTACTACGTCTGCGTTAGCATTAGTTCTTACTTTTGCTACATCACTTAAATCTAAAACAAACTGCTTCTTACCATTTTGGAGAGTTGTGACATCTACAATCTTATTGATTGCTGCACCAGCACCAATTTGTACAGATACTACTAATTTACCATCATCATTAACACTATAGTCTGCACCCTCAATTGTATCAGTAATCGTATAGCTTACATCCTTATCTTCAACAGCATCTGAAATATACGGAACGTTTGTTCTCACTGTATAAGTAACTTCTTTATTAATTTCTACAACACCATCTGCTTCATCACTGCTCTTCTCAATTTTAATGGTTGTTCTTTTTGCATTTACTGTTTCATCTTTTAACTCAGTAGGAACATTTGTATATGGTTTAAAAGATACAAATGCTGCCATTGGACTATACACATAATTTGCAGTATCAGTTGTAGTTGCTTTAATTGCATAAACGCCAGCTGTAGTTGCTGTGATTTTATTTCCGTTACCTTGTTTATAAGAATTACCTAAGTTTGTCTCTACATTTGTCATTGCGGCCTGAAGTTCTGTTGCACTTGCTGGTTCTATACCTGTTGGAACCTTTGCCGTACCATCTTCATATTTAATTAATTTCCAAATAATCTGCTGATCTGATAATCCGGAAAATACTTTCTTAAATTCATCAGCTGCACCGTTAGAAAATGCCCAACCTGTTTCTGTTGTCTGATCTGGTACAATAATCTCTAAATAGCTTATTGTTGCTTTAGCATCCAGATTATTAACTGTAATTGTTGCTTCTTTAACTGCTGCAAAAGCCGCTGTGCACATAGACAGTACCATAACCGCTGCCACTAATAATGCACCAATCTTTTTAAATAAATTTTTCATAAGGTTTGCTCCTTTCTTTCTCTGCATTTTTCTTTTTCGCCCTTCATCGGCCATTTACAATTAATGTGTTACGATCTCTTTGCTTCTTCCTCCCTTCGTTTATTATTTATAAACAACAGGAGTGCAGTTGCAAGAATCGCTACACCACTGATTGTAAATCCATAAGTACCCGGTCCACCGGATTCTGGTAAGGAATATACCTTCGCGTTTTCGAGCTGGTAGATTGCCGGTTCACTTCCACTCTTACTAGCAATAGCACTTCCGTTACTGTCTTGAACTGTTACTGTTCCGCCACTTCCAACTATAATTCTCCATGGCTCTGTCGGACAGGTATAACCGGTTGCCGCTTCTGTTTCATATAACAGATAATTACCAACTGGAAGATTTTTCATTTCGATTTTTCCATTATTTCCGGAAACGATTCCTCCATATCCTTCAACCGAACTCTCAGAAGCTTTTCCCCAGTTTTCATCTGCTTCATATAACGCAAATTTAGCACCTTTTATAGTTATACTATGATCTGCCTTATCAACTTTTTCAAGTTCTACATTTGCTACAGATTTCTCATTGGTAAACTCAGCTACTCCAATTTTTCCGTTTGTTGTATCCGCATTTCCATTTTTCAGAACTTCTTTACTATTTGTGTCTGTTCCGATTGTAAATTTAACTTCTTTACTGCCTAAAACTTCAGACCAACAATTTGTCTTCTCACCAACAGTTGCTTCTTTCAGAGTATAGCTTGAATCCGGTATCTCCGTGATTGTGTAAACACCTCTTGACAATTTAGTCAATGCCGGCGTTTTCTCATCAATTGTTGCTGTCACATTTTTTTCAAGCTCAAAGGTTACTTTTGCCTCAATCTCACTTTGCTTAACCTCAGCTGTCGCTGTTGCGATCTTGTCTTTACCTTTCTTAACCTCAAAGATAAACGTTGCATTCTCTTTTGCTGGAGATTTCAATTTCTTGATAATCTGAATTTGTCCGGCGATAATGTGAATAGTATAAACTCCATATTCCCGTTCCTTATCATCCTGGGAATTATGAGCTTTCAATGTACCATCACCATTTCCAGAAATCTTTCCATCAGTATTATTTTTATTTTCGTCTGTAACTTCTTTTAACCCATCGTTTTTATAAGTTACCTTCAGATAATACGTTTTAGAATCTGGCTCAGGTTTAACTTCCGCTATATTTTCTTTCAAGATTTCTGTTGTACAGTTCTCATCTTCATACCATTTTAATTCAAACTCATTTGAATTAATTGGGTTTCCATCAGCTCCTATTGTATAAGTTACTAAGCTTTCTGTGCCATCTAACTGTTTTACATATCCCTGCGGTGCATTTTTATTAAACAACGCATTTATAATGTCTTCAGTTGTCGGGACAGCATCGCCATAGAAGATCGTTGTTTCGTTATTTTTAACAACCAGATCTGATTTTACATTAACCTTTGGCTGTGGTAAAACAGCTTCGCCGTATCCTGTAGTAATCTTGGAATCCGGTGAAACATTGGTAGGAACATTGTTACCACCGATGTATTCGTCTTTGGCTCTTACGGTAATGGTTCTACTCCATGTACCTTTTTCAGCATTTGGAATAGTTTGATTCGTCCATTTTACAACTTGGTTTCCGGTACTTTCATCTACGGAAACCACTCCACCATTTCCTAAATCTATTGAACCTCCGGCATTTTTTATCATTTCATTGGTTACGGACTCGCCATCTTTCACGATTACAAATCGCGGATCAATCACATCCTTAATTTCAGCACCAGCAATATCAATATTCTGAGTAATCGTCTGCTGAATTTTTTCAAATATAACTTTCAGCTCATCAATTGATTCAGCCGTATAAGCACATCCCTCTGATGCAATTTTACCAGATAACCAATCCTTTGTAGTATCATTTAATTTGAGTCCTATTGTAAATACTTTAACTCCCGCTTCTCTTAAAGCTGTTGCTTTATTTTCCGAAGCCGTTTTATCGTCTTGAGTAGATGGATCTCCATCTGTGAACAGAATTGCATATTGTGGAACATTCTCTCTCTTATTACCTTTCAGCTGATTCTCCGCTATCTCTAATCCTGTCTGTGGAGATGTTCCTCCTGATGCATAAACACAACCCGTTGCCTTGATCAAACTATCTTTGGCACTTCCAACTTCTGTTAATCCCTGTTTTAAGGTTCCGGACGTATTAAATGTAGCTAACCCTATTCTGCTCTTCGAAGAAGCCTCCGCAGTAGAAGCTATAAATGCTGTTGCAGCCTCTTTTAAACCAGTCAGACTACTATTCAGAGTGTAAATCTTATTTGAGGAATTATCAGGTACTTGTTTCCATAATTTTCCAGTGTAATATATCCACTCATTTAAATAAATCATTGGACATTTAGCATTATAATACTTCCAATCGCTGTATCGTACACCGGTTGTCTCGTCGGTGTAATAGTATACTTTCGATGTATCTAGAGTTGTTTTACAGTCTTTATATCTTCCAACTTTACTAAATCCCTTTTCATCACTTCCATTCCCATCATATAACATACTTCCCGAAGTATCGAATACCATCATAATATCCGCAACACTGTCTTTTTCCTCAGTTGCACTGCTGGTCATCTTTGAATCAGCACTGATAGTAATGTCATAAGTCCTCTTATCCCAATCAGACACTATTGCAGTTTTATTATAATCCATACTGGATTCAATAATCTCCTCCTGCGTGTAATTCATAATATGATACAATGAATCACTTTTATCTTTTTCTATCTTTGTCTTGCCATCTGCTTTATAAAGAGTTGCCACTGCTTTATTATCATTAGATAACGTAACCTTTACAATCCAAGATTCATTTGATGCTTCATATCCATTAGGTGCAAAGTCTTCTGTTAATGTATATGTCCCAAGTCCTAACCTTGTAAAATTAACAAGTCCTGTTCCATCTACGGATGTAGCAGTCTGTGATTCTTGAGTTTCTGAATTTACAAGAGTAAATCGAGCACCACTTAACGCTTCCTGATCCTTATTTACTTTTTTTAATACAAGATCTGTTGTAGGTACATTCGTAACTTCAGAAATACGCGCGGAAGGAAGGGTAAATTCCATCTGGCAGTTTGATTTATACGCACCTCGTTCCATATACAGAATAGTCAGAGTATGCTCTTTTTCTTTATCTATTATTTCTCCATCCTCACCTTTAACATAATCCCATAGATCTACTGTCTTTGTAGCTGCGTCATGAATTCCACCTAAATCGATTACAATTTTATTTCCATCCAAAACAACCCATAAATCATCATCACCTGTAAAGGTATACTTTAATGGACCTACGTAATCTCCAATTTTAAAAGTTACATCATATCTCATTCCAAAAAAGTAATTGTGATCATTATCACTCTTTTCACTTCTGGATACTTTGTCCAATGGGAAGAAATTATCTCCTGCTGCTGCAAGCTGATTTCCATTCTGATCAATTACTTTTGTAAGTTTATAAGAATCTCCGTTCTGATCAAAAACTACTTTGTAATTCTTAATGACTTTTCTTAAATAAGTTTCAGTACCATCAATCTTGACAGTTGCATCTTTATCTACAAAAAATCCTGGCTCGGGGTAATTAAATTTTACTGTTCCATCTGTCTTTACCTCTTTTAATAATCCTTCTGTCCTTCTGACATTTGAATCATATCCATTTACAGTGGCTGTAATTTTGCTTCCGTCTTCTTTATAACCAGAATCAACTGTGAAACCATATTTATAAGAATCATAATTATGACCCTGTGTACCTGATGTTATTTTCTGATTACCCTTATCACCCTTTCCAGCATTCCAGTCGTAACCTTCACCAGCCTTAACTGTATAATCATAGAAAGATGTCGGTCCCTGGAAGTTACCATTATGCTTTGGTGTATAATACACTTTTATCGTACTATTATCCTGTGCAACTTCAATCGTTTCGTGATTCTCAACTACATGATCATTTACTTCTACTTTTGAAACATCCCAGTTCTTTGCCTTGGTATAATCATTTATCTTTCCGCCAACTAAGATTGTTCTCTCATCATCTGAATAAATCTTCTCATTATCCGCCGCATTCAGATGCTGAATTGTTACTTTAACATCGTTTTTGCCTTTCTGCACAATTACATAAGTAGAAAAATGCGTCGTCTCGAACTCAACATCACCATTCTTAGCAACGCTGCCATCCATATTTTCAACGTTATCATTCTCGTCTACGTGATATACATCCGCATCCTTGATCTTCTTCTCATCATTCAGAGATACAGATACCTTCACTGTAGCACCTGGCTGAACTTCTTCGCCGTCTACCAGGAATTTGATATCGTAGGAATGGATCTTCTCGATGGCTTTCTTTTCTTTGATCGCTTCTTCTGTGATCTGGTCTTCGGCTTCCTGGCTGAGCTCTACCGGTGTTACGGAAAGCTCTGCGTTGTCCGGAAGGTCTGCCGGATCGGTAAGAGTAACCTTGACATTGACCTCGTCACTCTTGTAATCATATCTGGTGATCTCAGGCTGAATTTCTTCTTCCTGCACATCCTCAGGCTCTTCTGCCTCATCACTGCTGTCAACAACCTGTGCCATATCACTTCTTATGTAAGCCTCGGTTCCTTCCCAGGAAACCTTGTACCAGGTTGCTCCGTCCTCTGCTGTTACGGTATCCAGAAGTGTGAGCTGTGTTCCTGCGTTTACAGTTGCCAGAACCTCTGCCTCGACAGATGGACTGACACGAAGATTCGTATCGTCTCCCAGAACCTCGATCAGGCTTGTCTCACCATTCTCATCTGCTGCCGGAACATCCTCCGGGCTCGCAATATCCTCTGCCGGTTCTTCCACCACATCCGGATCCTCTGCCGGCGCTTCGGTAGGTTCAGCATCCGGATTCTCTGCTGCCGGTGTCTCAGCTGCATCCTGCTCAGGCTCGTCCGAAATATCCATTCCGTCCGTAAGCTCCTCTGATGCGATAGGCACCTCGTCCCCATTACCAGAAACAGCTTCTGCCTCGACATCTGCTGTCTCAGGAGAATCCCACATAACGGCAAAAACAGCTGCGTTGCCAGTCTCAACCTGAAGTGTCTGGATCTGTTTGCCCTCGTTGACATTCAGAACCTTCAGATCCTCGTTGGCCTGTAAGGTGTTAACATCAGTATCACCGGTACTGCTGTTATAATGAAGCTTCTCAACGGTTACACTCGTGCTGGCTGCATCGGTAAGCTCCGGTGCTGCCGGTGTCTTGTACTCAAAAGTTACTCTGACTCTGCCGTTCGGCTCGACTCTGTTTCCATCGCCATCAGCAAAATACACATCATACGCAAAAAAACCTCTCAGGCTGCTGCCCTTGTCTGTAGCTGCTGCTGAAAGCTTCTGAGAAACTGTATCATAAGATACGGATGAATTCTCGTTTACGCTGTCAGCCTTCAATGCTGTATTCTGCGGAAGAGCTCCGTCCTCCAGTGCCTCTGCTGTTACTTTAACAGAATCATTCTCATATGTAAGCGTCGATTGCTGCGCCTGTTCCGTTTTCTCCTGGTCAGCGCTGCTTACATCCGGTGTCGATTCTTCGGCCGCTGGTTCAGATGTAAATTCGCCATCTGTAAATATATCCTCCGTTCCATCTCCGAACGCCTCACTCGCGGAGATCGTATATGCACTCGGCATACAGGATACCATCAACGCCAAAGCCACCATAAATGCCAGGAGTTTTCTGATCTTATTATTCCTTAATTTTTTCATACCTTTCCCGCTTTCCTGTGTGTGCATCAACGTGTACTGTATTTCTTATTACTTTACTTCTGTTTATATTCCTTTCTCTTAAAAAAGCTTCATGTTTTTAGCCGGTGAGTAAACAGGTTACACCTTTACAATATTTTACCCTTATGTGATTGTAGTGTCAATATACCAGACATTTTTGGTAAGAATACTGACATTATCAGATGCTATCGAAAATCAGCCTTCAACTCCTCCTTCTTAACTTACTCGTTCACTGGTTCTTTTCGCCTGATTTTTCAATAAAATCTGACTATTCGTGGTATTTATTATACAACACTAATAGTTGTTTTGTAAGGCACTTTTTTTCATAAAAAAGTGCCTCTGTCACTATTTTAACATGAATTTCTTCAGCTCATCCCGCTTCTTGACATTCAGCTTGCAAAAGATATCCGTAAGGTAATGCTTGACAGTATTAATGGAAATCCCCAGATGCTCTTCTATCTCCTTATTGCTCCATCCCCCACTTGCCAGCATGGCAATAGAAAACTCCATCGTCGACAGCTCCCCCGTAACCTTTCTCCGGTTTTCCGGATTATGAAGCGCCATCCAGCCCCTGCTGAAAGAAATCACCCCTTTCGTGATACGCTGATACGCCTCCGGATCCCGATTCCGGATACAAGCCTCGACCAGCCCCCGCAAAAGCCCATGATGCTCAATAAAAGGCTCCAGAAACCCATCCATCTTCGCCAGCTCCCAGCTCCGGAGCATCTCCTCCTGCGCCTCCTGCTTATGCTTTCGGTTTATCGCACACACCGCCATCATACAATGGATATACGTCATACTGATCGGATACGGCCTCTCCGCCATAAACAAAGCAGCCTTACCCATCCCATAAGCACTCCATATCTCCCCGTTAAGATAAGTATGGTGAGCCATCACATACGTGGCAAAAAGCCTCAGCCCCTCAGGAAGCATCCTGCTGTACTCCCCAAAAGCAGGCATCCCATCCGTAGGCAGATGAAGCAAAACCGCCCCCACATACCCCGCCAGAAGACAGGACGCATAAACATCCGCAGGAACCTTTTTCTTCATAGCCAGCTTCAAACAGGACTGGATTCCCTCCATCCCCCGCTTAGCCGCCGCCACATTCCCCAGCGTCAGATTAGAATACCCATACAAAATACACGCCGAAAGCCGCAGCTCAATAACCCTGCTGGACAGATACCCCCTCGTGATCTCACAACACTCCTCAGCCCGCCCCGTAAAATAAAAAAGCTCAGCCCGCGCAATATTCCTCAAATCCACATCCACAAACCCCTCAACAACCTCCCGAGCCCTCCCAGGCTCAAAAGACGAATTCAAAAGCGGCAAAACCATATAATCACACAAACAACCCACTCCCCTTCCAAAACCCAGGCAGCCCCCAAAAAGACCACCCTCAAAACCAGACCAACAAACCTCCGAAGCCCTTCACCCAAGCCACATCAACACACATCCGAAGCCCATCACACAACCCTCATCAACACACATCCGAAGCTCTTCTCTCAAGTCACATCAGCGTACATCCGAAGCTCTTCTCTCAAGCCACATCAGCACACATCCGAAGCTCTTCTCTCAAGTCCCACAAAACAGTCACCAAAACTCCGGATATCAATCAACCAGTCAATCAGTCAACCTCAACCAATCAGGCCAACCATCTTTTTCCATAATTATAATCCAAAATACTCCAAAAATAAATTTAAATATTACACAAAAACACCACACCCTATCCAAAACAGCCTCTATCCCCAATCCCCTCACGACAAACCGCAAAAAAACTCACCCCACCCACATCCAGCGCAGCGCCGATGCCACACCCCGCTGGTAGACTGTCTGTCTGTCCGTTCGTCCCTCCCTCCATTCATCCCACAAAAAAAGAGCCCCCAGGCCCAAACACCCGGGAACTCTCCCAAAACCAAACAACATCATCTCCCCCTCCGCAGCTTCCTCAGCTCCCTCTCCAACCGATCCGCTCGCGCCTTCTCCCTCAACGTATTCACCCTCTCTTCACTCCGCCCCTGTTCAATCCCTTGAGTGATTCCCTGGCTGATTCCTTGGCTAATTCCCTGTTCAATCCCTTGGGCGATTCCTTGACTAATCCCCTGTTCAATCCCCTTATTAATCCACATCTGCTCAATCTCAAAACTCTTCATATACGCCACCGTAACCTTTCCATCCTCTTTAACAACCCTGACCATCTCCAGCAACTCCCTCAAAACATCATTTACCGCATTCACCTCCCTGGTATCCTCCAAAAAATGAAGCAGCGCCACCAGCTCCTCAGGCACACCCGCACCATCCCCCTTCGTATTCAAAAAAACCGTCCTCAGCCCATCATCATACTCCATCTCCGGAATCTCCTCACACATATTCCGGATCGTATACACCATCCTACCCCGATCAAACGGATCATACGAACAGACAAAAATAACAAAAACCCTCTTAAGCTTCCCGAAACCCTCACCCTTCTTCAAACACCGGCTATCAATGATCGCATGGTAAAACCGCACCCGCTTCGGCAGATCCTTCAGACTCACAACATCACCATTATTATCCGGCTCAATATCAAAAACAGAAGGATCCGCCAAAACATCCATCAGCTCCTCCTCAGCCAGAACATCAAGCCGCGCCCCGCGAAAACCCTCATCCCGGCCACCAAAAGCCCTCTGCGCAACAACCTGCAGCCTCCCGATCTCACGCCCCAGCACCACCTGCAGCAGCAACCTGCAAAACCTCTCACCAATACCAGGAAACGTCATCACCGCGTTAAACAAAAAATCATCCAGAAGATTCATATCCTCAAGCCGCTTCCTCTGCATAAGACTCCTCCTTTCACTATGATGGCAAAAGAAAAAACCTCACACAACCAACCGGCTCCTCCCCGCCATATTTATACAACCAACCATATGGGGATCAGATAGCCGAACGGCCCAGAATGTTCCCAGATATGTACCTTCAGTATAACCACCCCACCAGCAAAAGTCAACAAAAACCCTTCGACAAAAACCGCCAAAACCTCATTCCACTGCATCCACCACAACGCCGATGCCACACTCCCCCCACAACGCATCCACCACAGCGCCGATGCCCCTCCCCTCCCGGCACACCACAAGGAAACTCAGCCCCTGCAGCCATCCAGCGCAGCGCTGATGGCCCACCACCTCCCGGCAAACCACCACACCTCACACCCCCAAAAACAGAACGGACAGTCTGCCAGCGGGGCGGCTGCATGGTCGGGACCCGGTGCGTCGGAGTAAGCCGCTGGTCATACTTGGCGCCTGAGGCACCTGGCGGGAAGGTACTCTGCGGCCACAAGCCGCAGAGTAAGCCCCATCTGTCTGAGCCAGGTACGCATCAGCGTACATGGCGAGTTATGGGGCGCCCTGCACGACAGGCGCCTCAGACGCCTAGTATGACCCGGCGAAACGACCGCACCAGGCACGACCATGCAGCCGCCCCGCTGGCAGACTGTCCGTTCGTCCCTCCATTCATCCCTCCCTCCCCCACACAAAAAAAGAGCCCCCAGGTCCAAACACCCAGGAACTCTCCCAAAACTCAAATATCCAATTATCATCAATCGTTACCAGTCATTACCAGTTGTCACCAACCATCACCCAACACGCAGCCGAAACTTCTGAATCTCCTTCTCACTGGAAACCCTCTCGATCTCAGCCCCAAGACTCCTGAGCTTCTCCTCAAAATTCTCATACCCACGCTGGATATAAACAATATCATCAACAACCGTAACACCCTCAGCAGCCAGCCCCGCAATAACAAGCGCAGCCCCCGCACGAAGATCCGGCGCACTCACACGCGCCCCCGTAAGCTTCCTCACACCATCAATAATAGCAGAGTTCCCCTCCACCTTAATATTGGCACCCATCCGGGAAAGCTCATCCGCATACTTAAACCGGTTCTCAAAAATACTCTCAGTAACAATACTCGTACCCTCAGCCAAAGCCAAAGTAACCGCGATCTGCGGCTGCATATCCGTAGGATAACCAGGATAAGGCAACGTCTTCACATGCGTACGATGAAGCACATGCGGCGCACGGACACGAACTGCATCATCAAACTCCTCAACCTCACACCCGATCTCCTCAAGCTTAGCCGTAGTAGCCTCAAGATGCTTAGGAATAACATTACGAACAGTAACATCACCACGAGTAGCCGCAGCAGCAAACATAAACGTACCAGCCTCGATCTGGTCCGGAATGATCGAATACTCCGTACGATGAAGCGTCTCAACACCACGGATACGGATCACATCCGTACCAGCACCCTTGATATTCGCCCCCATACTGTTCAGGAAATTCGCCACATCAACAACATGCGGCTCCCTCGCAGCATTCTCAATGATCGTACGACCAGTCGCCATAGAAGCAGCCATCATAATATTAATAGTAGCACCAACAGAAACCACATCCAGGAAAATATGGCTGCCATGCAGATTCTCCGCCTTGGCAACAATAGCACCATGACAGATATCAACATCCGCACCAAGAGCACGGAAACCCTTCAGATGCTGGTCGATCGGCCTGCTGCCGATATTACATCCACCCGGAAGCGGAACCTCCGCATGCTTATACTTACCAAGCAAAGCACCCAGAAGATAATAAGAAGCACGGATCTTCTTGATAAACTCATAATCCACGCTGAGATTGCCGATAGTAGAACCGTTGATCTTTACAGTAGACTTATCAATACGCTCAACCTGAGCCCCGATCTCGGAGATCGCCTCAAGCAGAACATTGATGTCCCTAACATCTGGCAGATTCTCGATCAATATAGTTTCATCAGTCATAATGGCTGCTGACAATATCGCAAGCGCCGCATTCTTCGCACCCGCAATATCCACTTCTCCAACCAGAGGATTGCCGCCTTTAATCACATACTGTTCCATAACACACCTCTATTATTTACTCCTCTATGAGCAGAAACTTTCTCTGAATTTACTGCAGGAACAAACGTTCCGCAATACCGTTTTTTAGGTCAGTTGTATATTATAACACATATTTCAGATTTGTAAACAATTTATGACGAAAACCTGTCACAACCCATGACCCGAAACACTCCAGCAAACCGTTTCCACAAGCCAACAGTTACGCCTTATCTCCCCTGTTCTTCAGTGCCTCAAGCACAACCTGGAGACTCCCCTCCAGATCCTTATCCTCTTCATCCACCACAATATCCGCATATTTCTCATACAAAGGAACACGCTCATCATAAAGACTCGCCAGCGTCTGCCCCTCCTTGAGCACAACACCACGCCCCTTAAGATTACCAAGACGCCTGGAAAGAAGCTCCAGCGAGATCTTAAGATACACCACAACACCCTCAGACTTCAGATGCTGCATAGCCTCATCGCAGTAAACCACACTTCCACCGGTAGCGATCACCGTATTCTCCACCTGGATCGAAGCATTCACACGATTCTCGATTGCCTTGAAGCCCTCCGTACCCTCATCTGCAATGATCTTACTCAAAGTCCTCTTCTCCGCCTTCTGGATCAGAAGATCTGAGTCAATAAACTGGTACCCAAGTACCTTCGCAAGTACGACACCGATGCTGCTCTTCCCCGCACCAGGCATTCCTATCAGTGTAATATTATTCATACTGTATCCTTTCATTTTAGCATAACAGCCACCAAATCTCAACAAACCTTACGGCTCCGCAGAACCTACCGTTTCTCTCTCCCTGCCTTCCCCGACGTCTTCAACTTCCCTGACGTCCCTGGCTTTCCTGACATCTTCAACTTCCCTGACATCCCTGGCTTTCCTGACATCTTCAACTTCCCTGACATCCCTGGCTTTCCTGACATCTTCAACTTCCCTGACATCCCCGGCTTTCCTGACATCTTCAACTTCCCTGACATCCCTGGCTTTCCTGACGTCTTCAACTTCCCCGCCATCTCTGCCATCTCTGCTTCGCTGTCTGATTCCCTGTCTGATTTCTTATCCAACTTCTTCTGCATCTGCTTCTTCTGCTGCTTCTTCTTTACGCTGTAGCCGAAGGTTCCCACCTTCCGGCCACCCGCCAGATACTCCCCATGGGAATAAACCAGAAGACCCGCATCATTAAGACGAAACCTGTTGTTTTTATCCATATAAGCTTCATCCGCATGGACCGCAAGCACATCCGCAAGAAACATATCATGAGACCCCAGCTCCTTCACCTCACGCACCCTGCACTCGATTGAAACCGGAGCCTCCCCGATCATCGGTGCAGAAACAAACTGCGCTTTCTCTTTCGTAAGGTTCAGCTTCCGGAACTTGTCCACATCACGTCCCGAACGGACCCCGCAGAAATCCGTTGCAAACGCCAGCTTCTCCGTTGTCAGATTGATCACAAATTCACCCGTTTTCCGGATCATATCATAGGAATAACGGGAAGGTCGGACAGAAATATAAGCCATCGCCGGATTGGTACACACCGTACCCGTCCACGCAACCGTTATGATATTATCATGCCCCTCACCATCGGTAACACTCACCATTACAGCCGGCAGCGGATAGATCATGTTCCCCGGCTTCCATAACTGTTTCGCCATTTTCCGTCACCTCTTATGCATAATCGCTGTTCATCAGCTGAGCAGCCTCCATCATAGCCGGGATCAGCTGCTTCTTTCTGGAAACCACACCCGGCAGACTGAAAGTATCTCCATCCGGTTTCCGCTCAAAAGCGATCTCCGCCATCTGCTGGCTGCCCTCCCCGTAAAACAGAAGCTCTGTAGACTCCTCCAGGATATTCGTCAGCATAAAATAAACTCTCGTGATATCATGACGGCCACACTCACTCACCATAAACGGCATCAGCTTCTCCTTGATCTCCTTAAGCTCCTCGCTGTCCATGGAACTGATCTGACCCACACCAAAGGAAACATTACCCTCACCGATAAACTTCTTGTAATCCTGATAAAAAATCTCCTCCGGAGACTTATCCTTCAGATTACTTCCCGCAGAAAACATCTCTCGGGCAAACTCCTCGATCTTGATCCCCGCGATCAGCGCAAGAGCACTGGCAGCGATCTTATCCGTCTGCGTACAGGTCGGTGAACGGAACATCAATGTATCCGAAATAATAGCCGCACAGAGAAGCCCCGCGATCTTTTCCGGGATCTCCAGTCTCTGCTCTCCGTAGATCTCATAAAGGATCGTCCCCGTACATCCCACCGGCTCATTACGAAAAGCAACCGGCGTCATAGTCTGCAAGGTACCCAGCTTATGATGATCGATGATCTCAAGGATCTCCGCCTTCTCGATATTATCAACAGCCTGATCCACCTCATTATGATCCACAAGAACCACTTTCTTTTTATGCATATCCAGAAAATTACGTCTGGAGATCGTACCGATACACTTACCATGAGGATTGATCACCGGAAACGCCCTGTGACGGTTTTTGATCATAACATCCTGGATATCATCCGTAAAATCCTCGGTATTAAACGTAACCATGTTATCCCGCTTCATAACAAAGCTGACCGGAATACTCTGGTTGATCAGACGCGCAATATTAAACGTATCATACGGAGACCGGATGATCACGATATTCTTCTCATGAGCAAGCTTTATAACCTTCTCGGAAACCACGATATTCAGCCCCACGATGATACAGCTGACATTCTGGCTGATCGCCTGAAGATGATCCTCCTCACGGTCACCCATGATGATCATATCATCCTCCTCAACGTAGCCCTCCAGCATCTTCGGGTTGGCAGTACCGACAAGCACACGCCCCTTCACAAAATATCCGTGTCCGTTACCTTCCACCACTTCACCGCCAACAGTCTCGGCAATTCTCTGATACTGCGTCCTCGCATTGGAAAGAAGATAACTGTCTGTAGTATCCATATAGGTCTTTGCGATATCACCAATCGTCACAAGCCCCTCCAGACACCCATCCTTATCACGGATCGGAAGAGAAACGATCCCGTTCTCCTGCATCAGATCCCAGGTATTCTTCAGCGACATATTCTTATCCGCCTGCGGACTGGTCCGGATATCCATATCCTTGACCTGCGTACCGATATTTCCCAGATAAGCCGGCGGCTGTACGCCAAAACGGTTCAGCACATACCTGGTCTCCTCATTGATCTGCCCCGCTCTCTTCGGGATATATTTTTTATTCTGCGTAGTTCTGTTCTTAATATCCGCATAAGCAATAGCCGAACAGATGGAATCCGTATCCGGATTCTTATGTCCGATTACAAATATTCTCTCCGGTTTTTTCATACACATCCATCCTTTTTCATCCAAAATAATCATAATTTAATATTTGCAAACAAAGCACCCAGGGAAGTAGTAGCCTCTTCCCCCGACTCCGGAAGCTCAAAAGACTCCTCCTCAACCTCCTTAGCCATCAGATCCGATGCCTCTTTAATACTCAGGCTCAGCTTACCATCCTTGATCGCGATAACCTTCACCTTAACCTTATCCCCAACACTCAAAACCTCAGAAGGCTTCCGTATCCTCTTCTCACAGATCTGAGAAATATGCACCAGCCCAGAAACCCCGTTCCCAAGCTCCACAAAAGCACCATACGGCTGCAAACTCTCAACCGTACCCTCCGTCACAAAACCAACCTGGATATTGGAAATCTTATTCCGTTTCTCCACTTCAGCCCTCTCACGAAGAATCTCCCTCGCCGAAAGCACCAGCCTCTTCTTCGCCTTATCAACCTCGATCACCCGCACCTGGATCGGCTTATTCAGAAACACCTCAGTATCCTCAACAAACTCCAAAGCAAGCCTCGACGCCGGAATAAAACCACGGACACCCTCAACATAAGCAATGGCACCCCCGTTAACGATCCCCTTCACAACAACATCCAGCACCTCACCCGAATCCTGAAGCTCCTTCAGCCTGTCCCAGGCAAGCACATCCGCAGCATCCGCTCTGGAAAGAAGAATATTCCCCTGACCATCATCCCTGCGAAGAACCATCGCCTGAACCTCATCCCCCGGCTGAACAGCCTCTTTAATATTAAACCCCGGCACCCGGGAAAACTCCTCCACCGGAATAAAACCCTCAGCATAAAACTTAAGGTCAAGAACAACCCCCGACTCATCCACACTCACAACAGTCCCTGAGATAATATCACCCTCATCGATCCTCTTAAAAGAAGCCTCCAGCTCCCTCTCAAAATCCTTCATAGACTCCGCCATATCCAGACCTCCCATTCAAACAAAAAACAAACCACCGCCGCCCCCAAAACAGCCGACAGCACTATAATCCTAATCATTATAGCATGCACACCCCACCCGCGCTATATTTTTTTCCACAAGCCCCAGACCTCACAGGCATCCAGCACGCGCCGATGCCACACATACATCACTCACCTCCAGCACACCTCACAGGCATCCAGCGCAGCGCCGATGCCACACATCCCCCCGTCAGACCACAAGGAAACTCAGCCCTTGCAGCCATCCAGCGCAGCGCTGATGGCCCACCACCTCCCGTCAGACCACTCAATCCCCACACATCCAAAAAAATCCCTCACTCAAAACACCCCCTCAGCAGAAAATACTCCCCTCAATACTACAAATATCCCTAACAAAGGATACAGTTTATACATCCAACATAAATTACCCACCCAATCACCACACAAACTTATCACTCCCACAACCAACGCACAGGACGGACTGCCGGAGGGACGGCTGCATGGTCGGGACCCGGTGCGTCGGAGTAAGCCGCTGGTCATACTTAGCGCCTGAGGCTTCTGACGGGAAGGTACTCTGCGGCCACAAGCCGCAGAGTAAGCCCCATCTGTCTGAGCCAGGTACGCATCAGCGTACATGGCGAGTTATGGGGCGCCCTGCACGGCAGAATACTCAGACGCTTAGTATGACCCGGCGAAACGACCGCACCAGGCACGACCATGCAGCCGCCCCTCCGGCAGTCCGTCCGTCCCTCCCCACCCATAAAAAAAAGAGCCCCAAAAAGGCCCAAAAACGAGGAGTGCCCCGGTAGTGGCTTACCGGGGCGATTATTATGAAAAAAATTGTATGTGTAATGATACAGATAC
>ENA-OQKH01000632-OQKH01000632.1-human-gut-metagenome-genome-assembly--contig:-NODE-632-length-21972-cov-4.953094_pt1 | contig 21972 bp, 23 predicted proteins | sample MGYA00242645_ERZ504791 | MGnify/ENA primary metagenome ERZ504791 (study PRJEB26092, sample SAMD00036388) | human gut metagenome | host: Homo sapiens | study: EMG produced TPA metagenomics assembly of... | reverse complement strand
GCCGGCTTAGCTCAATTGGTAGAGCAACTGACTTGTAATCAGTAGGTTGAGGGTTCAAGTCCTTTAGCCGGCACCATTAAATATGCGGGTGTGGCGGAACTGGCAGACGCACTAGACTTAGGATCTAGCGCCTTCGGCGTGCAGGTTCGATTCCTGTCACCCGCACCATTATTTATAAAATTTACTCAAGTGGGTAAGTTATCGTTCGATAGCTTACCCACTTTTTTCGTTTTTAAATGATATTTCAAGGAGGTGAGATAAAATGATAGTCGATACTAAAAAAAGCGATACGGTGGAAGAAAACAACCGTAGAGCAGAGCGTTTGTTTGAATTGATGAAAGTTAATCTTATTCCGTGGATACGGGATCTGTTAAAAGAAAATGAAATGCAGCCCAGCGACATTGAAAAAATGTTTGATAAAAAGAAAAGGATGATTTCTAATGCTATGAGAGGTGATTATCAGCCGTCAATTCAGTTTTATATAAAAATGGGAATAGTTTTAGATAAATCTCCAGGAGAGGTTCTTGACAGTGTTATCCTTTACGAACAAAAAAATAATATAAAAAAGAAAAAAACTTAAATTAATAATAACTCTGTTTGGCGACAAGGGCTATTAATTTAAGTTTAAGCAAAAACACGAATACCCGGATTGTATCAAATTTCAAAATAGAAACCGTTAGAAACTGTTAAAAACCGTTAGAAACTGTTAAAAACCGTTAGAAACTGTTAAAAACCGTTAGAAACTGTTCAATCAACACAACTGTATAGCCTGTATAACCAGTGTAACCTGTATAACAAACTGTATAACAAACTGTATAACAAACCGTGTGGCAAACCGTGTGGCAAACCGTGTGGCAAACCGTGTTTTGTAAAAAAATGTATTTAATTAATACAAGATGATTATAGCAAGATTAATAGACTATTTCAATGATTTCAGTACTGAAAATACGGTATGAAATAAAAAAAAACATTAAAGCGGAGCTTTAATGTCTATTTAGGAGGACAACGATCAGATGATTACCAATAACACTTATGTATCTTACGCTACATGCGGTTCCAGAGAAGATATTAACAGCTGGCTTAACACCGGTCATGATATATTCAGCAACCGTTCAGACTACAAGACGGTGATAGCACATCAGTGTGATTATAAGGACATGCATTCTTATACCTATGGCAGAAAGAAGAACAAGAAGGTTTACTCTAACATCTATGCCCATCAGATGGAGGTTATGATTCCAGTTACTATGACGGATTCACTTAAACATGATTTTATCAAAAAATTCATGTGTGCAGTAAATCCGCTTTATAAGCTTAACAGTTTCCTGTACTGCTATAAATTTATCACTAAAGGCAAAGGCAGCTACATTAGTGTCCTGTGTTTTACCAGAAAGTATTTCAAAAGACAGCGGTTAATGACCGTTACCTATGAAAAGGATTATATTTACAGCAGTAAGACAAAAAGGTTATGTAAGATAGATGATCCGAATGCAGTACTTGTTCATAAGAAAGGTGATGTAAAAAAAGATGAAAACGGCTCTCCTGTAAAAGAAACTTTCTTTGTTTCTAAAACAGAGCAGGAAATATTTAAATATACTTCTTTTATCCAATTTCATAAACGTCTTTTAAAGAATGCCGAATATGCTGCTATGCTGTTAGACCGAGATTTCTGGAATAAAAAAATAAAATATTTTTCACGGATAACAATAAAAAAATCTAGTTTTAAAAATAAAGACAAGATAGATATAAAAAATCAGCTGATAATCAGACTTAATTCCCGTATTAATTCTATGCAGACTGCACTACAGGAAGGGAGGTACTGGAATACTTCACCGGATATTGAAAAAGCCTTTCATAGGATGACTCATCGTATTAACAGTCTGTTATATCTGACAAGATGGACCGATCCGGTGAGTGGCAGTTCGATTTATCTTGGAACAAAACAGTCTGTCACATGTTTAAAAGATAATATTTCTTTAATAGAGGAGCATATAGAACAGCTTCTAACGCAGTGGTGGGCTGATGAAGTATACAGCGATGATGATTTTACAGCTGTCCAATATACGGAACATGAAGCTGATTCGGTTAAATCTTTAGTTGAAACCGATAAATACTGGAAAGATTTCAACAACAATAAGTGGAGCAAGATCCGTTACAGCTATGAAGAGGCTCTTGAGTATTCAAGAACTCTTGTAAACTGCAGGAACTGCATCAACTGCCTTGACTGCCGAAACTGTAAAAACTGCACCGACTGCATAGACTGCAGCTGCTGTACTGGATGCTGTAATTGTTTTGGATGTGTTTTCTGTATCAGGGCAACTGATCAGCACCATTATATGAAGAAACCTTCAAATAATGGATACTGGGACGACAGCTTAATAAATACATATCTAAATTTGAAAGAAAGAGAGGCGGCTTAAATGAAAAAACTGCAATGCTATGTTGCATCAAGTTTTGATGAACTGAACAAAAAATGCGGATATGGAGTAATTATGAAAGAAGAATGCAGACCAATTGATATTATAAGCGGTTTTACAGAAGAATCATGGCAGATAAAGAGCTATCAGGTTGGAGGATATCTGATAGGGGTTTTGAAAGGAATTCAATATGCGATAGATAATAATTATGATGAAGTCACGATTTTTTACAATTTTGAGGGAGCAGACAAGTATACAAAAATAAGAAACAGTGAAGGATTATCGGATGTGGTAAAAACATATCTTTCAGGTTTTAAAAATCTGGAACAGAAGATTGATATAAAGTTTGAAAAGGCTAATATGAACCTGTTTATTCCAAGAACAAATTTACAGCGAGCATATAAGATATCCAGAAAAGCAACGCAGGAAGAATTTGATGAATTCCATATTCTAAACAAGAAAAATTTCAAGCCTTAAAATAGGATGTTTCTATAACGGAATAGATAAATATACTGTACAGAATATTAAAAAACAGAAAAGGTGAAATGTCTCAATTGGTACAAATTAGATTATAAGAGCATTAACATACAAAAATCATATTATATTGTTAGAATAACTGACACAATGCTTAGAGTTTACTGGAGAGGGGTAATGATCGATGCTAAATGATAATGACAAATCTAATAACTGCAAAAGAAAAGTAAATATAAAATTATCTATTGAAAATGTTAAAGCTGTTTTAAACAGAGTAAGTGAGCTGATGCTCGATCATGCCTATTCAGTAGGTGCAAATATTTCATCATTTTCTGCCTCTGTAATAAGGATGTCTGACGGCAGTTTAGAAAGCGGTGATTATAAGTTTATTAAAAGTGTATGCAAGTCAAATAGTAACGAAGATTATATATGCAGAATTCTTGAAGCTGTAAATATGTTGAAAAATGAAAAACAGAAAAATGTAATTATTCTTCGCTATTTCTATAACGCTACATTTAATGAGATACGTTATGGTTATTATGATCCGGTAGATGATGTTGAGTTTGAACCTATCTGGCAGGTATATAAGCTTCGTGATAATGCGTTGGCAGAGCTTATTTATTTGATTGATGATGTACTGGTCTATGAAGATGAAAATATAAGGAACAAGAACACAAAAACTGTAAAAGAAAGTAAAAGTAAAGAGCGAATCCCAGTTAACTATGTAGCTAAGAATGGAATGCACGGGACTATACGATTAAAAGATTATGAAGATTTTTTAAACTGGTCAAAGCGTATGAAGATTTTCAAAGAAGTAGAATTGACTGATGAAACTATTAAGAATGTCAAAGCAGTGTTCGGGGTAAAGGGTGTCGCGTAGATGTTTAACATCAGATATTCGAATTTCATTTTGTAAAATGAGTTGATCTTATTAATTTATGAACATTTTTGCTATTGAGAGTAATATGAAAAATCGAAATTTAATAAAAGAAAAAAGGAGAATAGAGAGATGAAAGTTATAAGTATTATCAATGAAAAGGGCGGGGTTGGAAAAACCACCGCATCAGTAAATATAAGTTACGGGTTAGTGGAAAGATTAATGAACGACGGAAAAAGAATTTTGTTAATCGATGCAGATGCGCAGGGCAATGCTACTAAATTTTTTCTGCCGGAGTTTAAATCAATTACACTAGAAGAGTTTAATACGCTAGAAGTACCGCAAAACTGCGATATTAGAAGTTCAACTAAGTTTATAAAAAATTCATTAATTAGTATGCTTGGCGAAAGAAATGATTTAAATAAACTCCTGCTTGAGGGCAAAGGCGTTATTAGAGAGTGTATTCATCAAACACAGTATCAGCAGCTAGATATTATTCCTTCAATCGGTACTGAACTTATTGCTACAGACAAGTTGCTTGGCGCATCGACAGGTCAACGACATGTGATTTTAAAAAGGGCTTTGAGAGAAATTAGAAATGATTATGATATCGTGATTATAGATCATGCACCAACATTTAATAATATTACTGTAAATGGTCTATTCTGTTCGAATGAAATTATAATTCCTCTTAAACCAGGCGGATTTGAATTAAAGGGGCTGATTGATACACTTGAGGAACTGTTTGATATTGAAGACGATTATGAATGTGAATATAAAATAAGAATATTGATGAATATGATTCCTCGTGGTATAAGACCAGCTTACATTAATTTTATTAATAAAATCAGAGAATTTTATGGCGATACTATTTTACAGACGACAGTAGGCTATCAGGATGCAGTTGCATCAAGATCAACCATGAGCGGTAAATTATTGTATAACAGTAAAACTGGTGTTGGTGAGGATTATCGTAATCTTGTAGAAGAATTAATTAAAGAGTTTGATAATGAAATTTAAATCCTGGTAAATTTACCAGGATTATGAGGAGGAGTAAAGGTATGGCACTTACAAATTTAATTAATGCAGATAAAGTTAGCAAGATGAATAAGAAACCTGTTGGACTAAAAACTATTGATATTGATGATATAGAAGTGAATCAACATAATCAGTTTGATATTAATGGAATTGACGAGCTTAAATCGTCAATTCTGGAATATGGATTAAGGAAACCGTTGGATGTTTATAAAATAGGTGACAGATACAGAATAAGTGATGGTGAACGTAGGTATACAGCACTTAAGGAATTAGTTGATGAGGGAAAGATAGAACCGGAAGTATACTGTATCATTTATGAAGCACCGGAAAGCGAATTAAATGATCGTTTGCGTTTGATTTTAGGGAATGGGACAAGAATAATGTCGGAACTAGATAAAATAAAAATTGTTGCTGAACTGTTAGATATATATAAACAATTGGATCCTAAACCTAAAGGTAATAAAAGAGACTGGATTGCACCTTTTATTGGTGCAAAATCCGGTAAAACGGTACAAAAATATATAAATGCAATTGAAAAGAAAGAAGAATGTATCGATATAGGAATGTATGATGAAGATAAAAAAGATAGCTGTAAAAATAAAGAGTATGGATTAAGCGAACTCTTTTCAGATTACAATAAGCTGTTAAAGCAGATTGATAAGATTAATAAAAAAGTTGAGAATACTTCTATATCCCATAAAAAGATTGCAGAGTCTGATGACAGGGATATTACTGTCGAGGATTCCTTAATAAATATTCATAATGTGATCAGTAAATTTAGTAGATGTATTCAAATATCAATTGAGATTGATGAACAAAATAAAGATAAAAATGTTTTAAATGGTCAGATGAGCATAGATGAAATATGAGTATAAAGCAATTACAACGCTGGTAAATTTACCAGCGTTGGCAAAGGAGGGGTAATATGGGGGATTTGGTGCTTAGAGATGGGGATGAATTTTTAAATTATCATTTTTAAAAAGATTTTTACTTGGAACAAATGGAATTATTGCAGGTGGTTGTTTCAAAAATATTTTTAATGGAGAGCGTGTCAAGGATATAGATATATTCTTTAGAGATAAAAGAGACCTTAGTGATGTCAACAAAAAGTATCAAGATAATTCTGATTTTACCTTATTAAAGAATTTTATGAACGTATGAAACACGATTATAAAAATGTTGAATATTTTGAAATTATTTTTGATTAATTTAATTGAGATGAAATGGTTAATTGAAAATATGAAAAAAGTTAGGAGGTCATGAAGTATGCCAAAAATTAGAGTATATGCTAATTACGAATTCACAAATGATAGTGATGATTGTAATGATAATGGAAAACTTTCAATGCTGTATGAAGTACCAAAATCGTGGATGAAATGGAACGAAGAAAAACGACAAGCCTGGCTGGAAAAAAACAGCAATAAAATAAATAAAGCATTTAATGATGCTATGGTTGTTTATCATGTTAGTGAACTCTATGATGAGGCTGAATAAAAAGAGGAATTGAAATGAATAAAATCGAGAAATTTAGAACTGAACTGGAAAAATATGAAGAAAAATATGCATTATTAATAAAAGAGCATATTCAAGAGGAAATTAACAAAATTGATTCAAGCATTGAAATAAGCATATATGGCAATGATATAGATCGTATATATGTCACATATAAAGAGTTTAAATTTGAATTTACGTATTATTATTCAATAACAAGCAGGAAATTGTGTTTTCGTGGTTATGGAAAAACCAATACTCATGGTTATTCTTATGACAGATATACAAGAGAAGAACAGAAGGAACGTGAGAGAGCATATGGTTATGTGCGTTCGATACTAAAAAGTGTTTTAGAAGATAGTTAGGAAAAGTGGTGGAATGAAAATGTATGTAATCAAATATGATAGTGATATTTATGCAGGAACATATAATGATATGGACGGCACATATCTTTATCCAAGCAGTTGGGTTAATAATCAAAAACCAAAAGTTTTTAAAACACTAAAAGGTGCAGAAAAGCATCTTAGTAACTTAAAAAATAAAGTTGTTTATGGAAAAAATGCTGATATATATAATTTTAAGATTATTGAATGGTCTGAAAATGATTTAGAATCACATTTGATTTCTATTGGAGTTAAACCTGGTAAAAACGATGATCCACAAAACAGTAATACTATTTCACCAGATAAAAAGTTAGAGAAGTATTGGAAAAAAGTATTCAAACCATTGAAAAATGAAGAAATAGAAATTACAAATATCACAGTATCTGATAATGTATGTACAATTAATTATTTGATGCCTTATTGTACAAGTAGCGAAGAATATATATTCCAAGCTGACATAGATAAAGAAGAAGTAATCGATGGACTTTGTAACACAGTAGAAGAAAAAGCAAATGAAATGATTGTTATGATTAGAGAGTGCAGCAATATAAGAAATCTATTTTAAAGAGAAATAGGTTTGATAAATTAAAAGAGGAAATAAAAATGAAATAAGGAGAAAACCAATGTTAAGTAAAAAAGGAAGATTACTGTATGCTTTACATACAGTAAAGACATTATTTAGAGATGCAGGCATTGAAAATGCCAAGGTAGAAGTAGAATTAAAGGATGGAACTGTTGAGACAATTGACTGTATGGAAGAAATAGAATTATTAATTACAGACTACATAAATGGAGATAATAATTTTATTCCATCTGAAGAAGATTAGATTGAGGAGTTCTATATGGGAAGATTTTATAAAGCTTCAAGCGGACGCATCCTATGCATTGAAAATGATGAGAAATTAACACAGGAAGAAGTTGATCGTGCTGATGAACTACAACAAATTGCATTTCCAGATGAATGGAAAGATCAAAATCCTAATGATAAAAAAGAGAACTAGACTTGATCTTGTTTATGCAATGGGGGATAAATTTAAATGATAAAGGAAAAAGAACTGTTAGAGGATATTAATAGCTATATAGATCAATACAGGAGTGAATTGGCTAGACAGCAGGCAAAAAGCATTTTGGATAATCTATCTTTTATTTATTATAAAACAAAAAATCTAATAATAGAACTTGAAGGTATGGAAAACAGCCACGAAAAGACGATTACAATAATTAAGAATTATCTCAAATACCTAAAAGATTTTAGAATGCCGGATATGAATGAATCTAACTGGAAACCAATAGGAAAACCTGTCTGGTGGATTGATTTAGTTTATTTTTTAAACAGATCTGGTAATGAATTTGAAGCAGAACTTGATGATCTTATCAAAAAAATTAAAAATTCTTATAAATAACGAAATAGTAAAAGATGATGAGGAACAAAAAGAGGTTATGAATACTGATAAAATAATTAAACTTATGAAAGAAAGAAATATAACAGTATATAAATTATCAAAAATGATAAATTATGATCGTACAAATCTAAAAAAAATATTAAGTGGAGAAATAAAAGAGCCAACAATATCTACTGTAATAGCTATTGCAGATGCATTAGAGATAAACATAGAAGAGATAGTAATCAGAAATAATAAAAAATTATTCTAATGGTGATTATACTAATAGTACTAGCCCCTTTAAGAGTAAAAAGTGAAGAGAAGCAATTGGGGTGATAAGAAATATTTAAATATTTAATTTACTAATACAAAAAAAGAGGCGAAAATGAATTGAATTTTCAGTAATGGGGTTCAGCTTCAGAAAGCCTTTTTTCATTTTCTGATTGAAAGCTATAAATAAGAATATATTATTCTCTACATTTTTTACTGTTTTGTCTCTCTGATTCTTTTAAAATAGGCAGTTTTTTATAAAATCTAAAATCCTGTCAAGTTTTACTGTGTATAAATTTGCACAAAAAACGGCGAAAAATAGCTTTTTTTGTGTAGAGTTATACACGATTTTTATCGTTTTTCACTCTTCGGTTACTAATTTCCTAAATATATGAATTTTTTTGTTATGATTTTAACAAAAAAAATCACGTATTTAAGCCAAATTTAGGAATATCCAACATTAAAATGGCTGTTTGACCTAAAAAGTTGTACTAAAACAGTGTTGAAATTTGTACTAAAAGTGTTATAATTATGTCATACTTGGGGTAAGTGTAATAAGAATTTAAATTCTGTTACTCATAGGAATCCTGGTAAATTTACCAGCCCCTAAAAAATAAATATTTGTACACAGCATAGGAAATATTGCTGTAAAAGTTATGTGTTTAATTATGCATAACTTTTTTATTGCATAAATTTGAAAGGAGATATTTTTATGTGCGAAAAAGATTCTAAATTATTTGAAGAGTTAGAGATGATTGAGGATGATATTGAAATTAGTGATGAGGATATTGAAAGTGAACAATTTTTTCCACTAAAAGGGGCAGGTGTTACTAATGAATAATGAAATGTCTAAAACCAGACAAATGTTGATAGAGGGCTACATAGAATCCCTTGAACAGGAACAGATTCCTTGGAAAAAAGGATGGAATAACGGCGATTCTCAGCATAATCCCATAACAAACACTTTTTATCGTGGTATTAATCAACTGTTGTTAAATTATATATATGATGAGAGAAGATATGAAGATCCAAGATGGCTTACTTTCAATCAAATCAGGAAAGAAGGTTGGACTTTAGAAAATGCTAAAGGACAGGGTGTACCGTTAGAAAAATGGAGCATATACGATAGAGAAGAAAAGAAATATATAAATGTTTCGGATATGAAGAAAATCATTGTAGAGGAACAGCTTGAAGGAAGAGAAGTTGATGCAAGATTTTGTTGGAGCTGTAAAACGTTTACGGTATTTAATGCATCACTTGTTAAAGGCATAGAAAAATATGAAATTATTAGAAATGAATTTGATATTGATGAGGTAGGATTTGAAATGATTAAAAACTATTGTGATGCTACTGATCTTGCAATTATAGAAGGTAGGCAGAGCAATGGAAGAGCTTTTTATAATAAGACCTACGATACTGTTTATGTTCCAGACAGGTATTGTTTTGACGATAGTTATGAATATCTTGCAACTATACTGCATGAATGTTGTCATTCTACTGGTCACCCTAATAGATTGAATAGAAATATGCTTAATGAACACGATGAATATGCATTTGAAGAGCTTAGAGCAGAAATAGGCTCTTCTTTTTTGTGCGGTGATCTAGGGTTAGATATCAGCAATACAAGAATTGATAATCACAAGGCATATATCCAAAGCTGGATATCAGGGTTTAAAGAAAAACCAAATGTTTTGTTAAGTGCTATAAATGATGCAAAGAAGATTACTGATTATATTGAAAATAAAGGTGAATTAAGTGAAATTATTGAAAGACAAAAGTGTGTTATACAAGGTCGAAAAAGATAAATCCTGGTAATTTTACCAGGATCGTAAGGAGATGATTATGTGAAGAATTATCCAATCATTTATTTAAATGGAAAAAAATTTATGACATTAACTGGTGCTAATAATGAATATATCAAAATATTAAAAGGAGCAAAAGATACTGACAATGAAAGTACTATAAGAATTAAAATTAAACAGGACGATAAAATGCCAGGCTTAGGTAGCAGAGAATTTGAACTCGTTATAAGCGAATCGAGTTATCCGAATTTATTTATTGAAATGATGAATTATATGGAAATGGTATATCTGCATGACTGTTTTAAAGGTGTTGATGCAGATAAGGTAATAAAGAAGCTGCGGGATAAGCAGGATGAACTTGAATATTGGTATATCGAATACATACTTGAGAATCAAATAGATAACAATTTAAATGAGCTACTTAACAACCCGATAGATTATGCATCAACAAATTATTTAGCACCACACGAGATAGCATATATGATATTTCAATGTGAACAGTGGGACAAAGAACATGGTTTTGATTCTGAGTTTAGTTATGATGAGATGGATACAGATTATCTTGAAAATTATTACACAGATAGATTTAACATCGACTATCATGAAGAAAATATTAATAGATACATAAATAAATATGCAAGTGATAAAATTATAAGTTCTAAATTAAAAAGAAATTTAGATGTCTATAGCAAGTTAAAGAAATATCAAAAAAAAAGGAGTGCAGGAATTGGTGTATAAAGTAAAAAAACTGCTTATATTTGTTTTATGCTTGCTATCGTTATTTATCACAGGTTATTCAGGTTCGTTTGGCAATTAGTTATTAGATACTATATTTACTGACGTATGAAGAATAATTTTATATTTAAATTTTATATTTTGCTCGCCTAATAAATAAACAGTAGAGATATCTCCCATATATAATAATTCTCGGCGGGTTTAGACTATTAAGAACAATGAGGATTTATTCCTCATTGTTCTTAATTTTCATTTTATCTGTTAAGAGTAAAAAAACAAGTATACTTATCTTATCCCTATCCAACTCTAACAGATAAAGACTAGATAATATTATTAGCATATTATCTAGTCTACGACATAAAGAGAGTCAGGTAAATTGTAAAGCTATGGATAGTAGCTTGCTGTTCGGTAATAAGCATGGTGTTAATATTTACCAGTTTTTTAATCAATCTATATAAAAGGTAAAAAGTAGAAGAAGTATTAAATAGAAGGTATTTTGATACTTCTTTTTTTGTTTCTCTTTGTAGCAATGCTACCTAAAGTAGCAATAGATTTTATATGATTTGCACGGGAGGAACATTCATTATGGAAATAGGAGAACGCTTAAAGCAGTTGAGGATAAAAAGAAAGTTAACACAGTTCGAAGTAGAAGAGTTAACAGGCATAAATCGATCTACATTATCATTATATGAATTAGGAATCCGAGTGCCACCAATCGATAAGCTAATGCAGCTTGCTTTGCTATATAAAGTATCGATTGACTATTTATGTGGAATAGAGAAGTCCTATAGTGAGGATGTTGAAAAGGTAAAACAGGGAGAAAAAGCACAATGAAAAAAATGTTATTAAATTATTTAGATACAAGAAATAAAAAGATTATCGCAGGAATTAGTGTATTCGCAGTAATCTTAGCTAGTACACTGGGTATATATGCTTTAACAAAAGATAATTTACCCGACTTTGTTTTAAATGACAATAAAGCTATTAAACTAGAATATGGAGATAAATATTCTGTTAACGGCATGAAATTATTGAATACAGAAGGTATGGATGATGAAGATAAAAAAATATTAAAAAATGGTTTAAGTATAAAATCTAATTTTAAATATGAGGACGGTAAAGATTATCCAGCAATTGGAGAGTATAAGATAACAATGACCTTTAATGATAATACACTTGTTAAAAAAGTTAAAGTCGCTGATACTACAGCTCCAGAGCTAAATACAGAATTTCGTGATATAGATATTGTAAAAGGAACAGATTTAGCAACATATGATTTTACAGGTCTTAATTTATTTAATGCAACGGATCTATCGCCTGTAGAGGTAGGATACGACAGCAGTGCAGTTAACAGTAGCACAGTAGGAACGTATATATTAAAAGTTACTGCTAAGGATACTTCTAGTAATGAAACTACTAAAGAACTAACAGTTAATATAACAGAAGCTCCAAATATAAATCAAGAACTTGTAACAGAAACAGTAACTAATGAGGATGGAACAAAATCTATTCGCAATACATTAAAAGATAAAGCGACAGTTCAAGGCAATATAGCAAATACTAAAATTAGTTCTAATTCCAGTAAAGGAAGCAGTACAAATAAAAAAGGATCTACAGGTTCATCAAGCAGCAATAGTTCTAATTCATCTTCCAATTCTGGAGTGAATCAAAGTTTTGTTGCTAATATGTCAATTTCGAGACAAACTACACAGGCAATAACAGTTGTTGGAAACGGTGGAAGCTATGCAACGTTAACACTGCATACTAAGCGTAACGGTATCTGGACAGAAACATTAAGCTGTTCAGCTCGAGTAGGGAAAAATGGTATAGCTAGCAATAAACGTGAAGGTGATGGAAAAACACCTACGGGAATCTATAGTTTTGGTCAAGCATTTGGTGTAGCAGGGAATCCAGGAACTTCTAGAGGATGGTTACAGGTAAATAACAATCATTACTGGGTAGATGATGTAAACAGTCCATATTACAATAAATTAGTTGATGCTAGTCAGACTGGAATTCAATGGAGCAGTGCTGAGCATTTAATTGGTTATCCAACAGCATATAAATATGCTATTGCTGTAAATTATAATACTGCTTGTACACCAGGTGCGGGTAGTGCTATCTTTTTACACTGCTCAACTGGCGGTTCAACAGCAGGATGTATTAGCGTGAGTCAGTCAAATATGATTCGTATATTACAGTCACTACAGGGTGATACTTTAATAGGAATATATCAAAATTCAAATAGTTTATACTAAAGTTTGAATTATGGAGTAATAAATTATAAAATTTAGATGGAGGGATAAAGTATGGACATTAGAAAAGATATTATTGATAAGTATTTAAATACCAAAAAGAACAGGCTCATTGCGGGCTGTGTTACAGGTTTGATTGTCTTGGGATGTGGCGGAGGAATTGTATATGCTACAAGAGATGTTTCGCCAAAATTGGAACTTAAGAAAAAACAGATTAATCTTGAATACGGAAAAGAATTCAAAGCAGATTTTGACACTTTAGTTGATACTAAAGGATTAAATAAAGAAGATAAGGAATATTTGAAAAAAAACCTTAAAATAAAATCAGATATTAAAAATGATACTGAAAGTGTGACCAAAGAGGATGGTACTACAGAAGAAAAAGATCGTGGATTTGCTAAAGTAGGAGATTATAAAGTAAATTTAACATATAAAGATGAAACTAAAACAGTTAAGGTAGTTGTGAAAGATACAACTGCTCCAGAGATTACAGCACCTGAAAATATAGAAATATTACAGGGAACAGATTTGGCAACATTTGATTTTAAATCACTGATTATAGCGACCGATTTAGCAACAATGAATGAATTGACAGTTGATTACAGTACAGTAGATATTAATGTACCTGCTGAATATACTGTAAAAGCCAATATTGAAGATACAAATGGAAATAAAGCTGAAAAAGATGTAAAGATTACAGTAATTGCGCCACCTGCAGTTGCTGAGGATGAAGTGGTAGTGCAAGAGACAGTAACAAATGCTGATGGAACGAAAACAGTAAAAAATACTGTTAAGAAAAAAGCAGATTCATCAGGAAATAAAGTAGTATCTAGTGGAAACAATTCAAATAGCAGCTCTAATAGTTCTGTAAGCAAACCTTCAGGTTCTACTGGAGGAAGCTCAGGATCATCTAGTGGTAGTTCTAACAAGCCTTCAAATGGTGGAACATCTGGTGGCAACAGTTCAGGAGGAAATAGCGGTAATTCAGGTGGAAGTTCTGGAAGTGGATCAGGAAATACTGGAGGAAATTCTGGATCAACGGGAGAAACTACTCAGCCAGTAAAAAGAAAAGTGTGGCGTACTATAACTTATAAATGGGGAGATTCGACTATTGAGGCAGGATATATCTGTTATGAGGGCGATCCATTAGAATCATGGAGAGTTCCAAGCGATGCTACAGATGTAAAGTATTGGGATAAATATATATAAAAAGCAATTCAACGGATTGCTTTTTATTTTTTGGGGGGATTAAAATAAAATCTTATTGTAGAAATCCTTGCTAATTATTTGAAAGAATAATATGGAAGGAAGGAAAATAAAAATGACAAGAATAATTAAATACTTTATTATTACATTTCTTTCTATCGTATGTATTTTGTCATCAGCACTTCCAGTAATGGCACAAAGCAGTATTTCATTTACATGGGGACAGGAAATTTATTATCCAAGCTGGCTTGGAAACTGGTCTACAAAAATGTGCTATATAAATGGTAGTTTAGCGTATTGCTTGGAATCTTCAAAAGATACACCACCACAAGGACAATATGCACCGTATGTAATACAAAATAATGATGCACTATTGAAAGTTCTTTACTACGGTTATGGCGGGCCAGGAGATGTTTTTAAAGATGATCAGGTTACCAATGACACTAATAAATATCTGTATACGCATATTATGGCTAGTTATGCTTACTCAGGAGATATTTATGGTGGTAAGTCATGGGATGATTTATTGGCCAATGGAATTGGATTGAAATGGAGATATGAACAGATTCAGTCCATGCCAGTACCGACAAAAACATTTAATTTAACTAAAACTAATTTAAGTGCGTATTATGATTCAGACACAAGTTCTCAGAGAACTGAAAATAATACATTTAATGCTGAAAGCAATGTGACAATAGACATTCCTTTACAGGAAGGGGTAGAGCTTCATAATCTAACAAAAGGGACAGTTAGCAGTGGAACAGTTTCAATTAATGGTGGTGATACTTTTTATTTGTCAGCACCGTTACAAAAAATGGAAGATTATAGTAGCGGTGAATTAGCTGGTAATAATTCTACAATGTATGCTCCTTTAGCTATAATGCCAGGGGGTGGATACCAAGCAGAGGCTACATTATCTGTAGTAAGTGATCCAAGAACATTAAGTTTTAATGTAAGTTGGTTAAATGGCAGTCAAATAAATATTAATAAAACAGATAATTTCGGTGAAAACATTTCTAACGCTAAATTTAATTTATTACAGTGGAACAAGACAACTAGTCGTTACGAGAAATTAAGAGAGTTTTCATATAACTCTACCAATAAATTATATGAGAGCGATTTTTTAGAAAAAACAGATCTGAATGAAGGAAAATTTAAGGTAGAGGAAACAGTGCCAGATGGATATACAGCTTCTTCGAGATACGAGCAGGAATTTACATTAGATGGTTATATCGACAGAAGTGTTTTTACAGCAATGATTGAAGGTAAAGAGGTAAATGTAAAATTATCGTCTACACTTGCAGACAACCATTATATAAAATATGAAGTAACAGGTGTGCCAGATAATGTAACACTGATTAAATTTCCGACATGGTCTGTGGCAGGTGGCCAAGATGATATTGAATGGGTCAATCTAACAAAAGAAAGTGACGGCGTATGGCGTGCAAATAAACAGATGCCTGAAAGTGGCCAGTATGTTATTCATATTTATTATAATACTGCTGTTCAGGAAAATCTTTATTCTCATGCGGTTAATTTTTGGCCGAGTGATACAACGATCAATGTTGTAAACAATAGGATAATGGGTAAAATATCTGTTGACAAATTAGATTATCATGCAGGTGAAAAATTAGCAAACGCAACATTTGATGTGATTGCCAGAAACGATATAAGAACACCACAGGGAACTGTTATATATAGGCAGGGCGAAGTGGTAGGAAATCTTACAACAGATGAAAACGGTTATGGTGAACTGGATAATCTTAATTTGGGGGAATACACCCTAAAGGAGTCTGCAGTACCAGATGGTTTCCGTGATGATGACAGTACATATGATTTTACTATAACTGCTGATAAAACTGATTCTAAACTGCATATGGGATTAGATGTGACATGGGAAATAAATAACTATCCTACTTTTATAAATGTTTATAAAGTTGATAAGGATTCGGGTAAAAAACTTGAAAATGCTGAATTTGATTTATACAACGTTACAGATAAAAGGAAAGTAGGAACGTATAAAACAGATAAGAATGGCAATATTGCTGTCTTTTATTTATCAAGACAGAAAACCTATTATCTTCAGGAAACAAAAGCACCTGACTCTTATAAATTAAATGATACCAAATATTATTTTTATGTTGATGAGAAGGGGGCATTCAGTGTTTCAGATCTGAATGGTACTGTAGAAGATGGTACTTTTAATGTGCCGTTTCATGGTACAATGACCATTACTGTTAAAAATGAAATAGATATATGCAATCTTCGAATTACAAAGAAGAATGATAACAGTAAAGTATTAGAGAATGCTGAATTTAGCTTATATTCTGATAAGGAATGTACAAAGGAAATAGAAAAAGGAAAAACCGACAAGAACGGTCAATTGAATTTTGATCGGATTTCTGTTGGTGATTTTTATTTAAAAGAAACAAAAGCACCTGCAGGTTATCGTCTGCTGGAAGATCCAATTAAAATATCATTAAAAAATGTGAACGGGAAGTTCACTTTTTTTGTTAATGACAAAGAGATTAAGGAAGATGATAAAAATAACAGCTTAACATTAGAAAATGGCTTATATACTGGCAATTTGACAGTTATAAACAGTCGAGGATCTATTCTTCCTGCAACTGGAAGTCCTATGACGATTGTTTTAACAGGGGCAGGTATTTTATGTTTATTAATTTCGATTAAAAGGGGAAAAAACAATAATGAAGAAAATTAAAAAATTAGGTATAACTGCTTTAGCTTGTGTACTGTCTTTAACGACAGCAGGAACAGTAGCAAACTTAGTCAACAGTGGAAATAATGGAAACGGAATTTTTACGAAACTAAATGCTGAAGGAACAGGACATATAACTATTAATGCCAATGTAGGAGATAATGGAGTTACTCAAAGTCTGGCAGGGAAGAAATTTAATATTTACCGCATCTTTGATGTTCAAAACAGTGCAGGAATGGAAAGTATTAACTATACAATGAATCCTGCATATGAAAAATCATTGAAAAAGGTTACTGGAAAAGATACAGAATATGCAATCATAGATTATATTCAAACATTAAATAACAATCAGGTGATCAATGATGTTTCACAGACACAGAAAAATGAGACTGCATATTCTAATTTTAGATATTTTGTTGAGAGTCTAAGAAATATGTTAGTTGAAGATAAAGCCGACCCTACACAGGTTTTAACAGTCCCATCTACAGCAACAGACAGTTATACATTAGATGTTGCATACGGGTGGTATATAATCGATGAAGTTACCAGTGTTAATGGAACGCACAGTGCTGCATCTCTGATCATGGTAAATACTGCTAATCCAGATGTTGCAATCGATATAAAATCAGATTTTCCTGTAATTCAAAAACAGATTTTAGAAGATGATAATCAAAAGACAGTCGGAACAGATAAAGACGGATGGAATGATGTAGGAGATTATGAGATTGGACAGACCGTGCCTTACCGTTATCTGACATATGCACCAAACATGAACGGGTATGCAAATTATTATTTTGCAATGCATGACCGCATGGACAGCCAGTTAACATTCAATAAGGATAGTGTAGTTGTCAAAGTCGGGAACAAGACACTTGTAAAAGATACAGATTATAAAGTTGTAACAACTGGTCTAACTGGAGAAACATTCCAGATCCAGATTACAGATTTAAAAGCGACAATTAATAAATATTTTTATTCATCTGAAGCGGGAGCAAATCCAGAAACAGAGAAACTGTACGGTCAAAAAATTGTTGTAGAATATAATGCCACTTTAAATGAATCAGCACAGGCTGATACTGGTAGAGCAGGTTTCGAAAATGATGTAAGACTGGAATATTCTAACGATCCCGACAGTGACGGAACTGGCAAAACAGGGTTAACACCTTGGGATACAGTAGTGGCATTTACATTTAGAATGGACGGTATCAAAGTAAATGACCAGACTCCAGAAAGAAAGCTGGAAGGTGCTAAGTTTAAATTATATTCTGATGAGGACTGTACTAAAGAAGTATATGTTAAAAAAGCAAGCGGTGGTGACGGTTATACTGTAATCAATCGAGACAGTGTAAAAGGTGATACTGCTCCATTAGGTGCAGTTGAAATGGTGTCTGATTCAAATGGTGTTTTCAATATCATAGGTTTAGACAGTCAGACATATTATTTGAAAGAAACTAAGGCGCCAGACGGTTACCGTTTATTAAAAGACCCTATAAAAATCGATGTAAAAGCAACTTATGGAGCTGACAACAGATTAAATTATGTTAAGGGCGATGGCGCAACTGCAAAGACATTACAGAAATTAGCAGCAACAGCAAGTTTTAAAGAATTTTACACAGGTGCATATAGTCAATATGACAAAACACTTTCAACTGATGTAGATACAGGTACATTTAATATCAAGGTTGTAAACAAAGTTGGATCTAAACTTCCTGCAACAGGTAGTATGGCCACTTTATTATTAGTTGTAACGGGTACTGCGGTGATGGTAACTGTACTTATCAGAAGAAGAAAAAATGAAAAAGATGAGAATTCTCAAATTTCTTAAAAAAGATATTTTAATTTTTATAACAGGACTGGCTCTTGTGAGCTACCCTGTTATTTCTAATTATATAGAGTCCAGAGAACAGGCAGGTCAGATCGATACATATAACAGTTCTGTCAATGAGTTGAGCAGTGCAAATAAACAGTTAGTGCTGAACGAAGCATACCAATGGAATAATAGTCTGTATTCAAAACAAAAGGGGTTGTCAGAGGATTCAGGGTTAGAATATGAAAATGTTTTAAATTTTGGAAATGGTGTAATAGGAACTGTAGAAATACCAAAGATAAAGGTAAATATGCCTGTCTATCATGGGACAGACAGTGATGTATTAAATGTGGGAGCTGGCCATATAGAGGACAGTTCTTTGCCTGTAGGTGGTAACAATACCCACACTGTTTTAACTGGCCATAGAGGTTTGCCGTCAAGCAAACTTTTTACTCGATTAGACGAACTTAAAAAGGGTGATCTTTTTTTTATTAAAGTACTCGATGAAACTTTAGCATATAAAATAAATAAAATCGAGGTAGTACTGCCTGATAAGGTAAGTTATTCAATTATAGATAATCAGGATTTAGCGACACTGATTACCTGTACTCCTTATGGGCTAAATACCCACAGGCTTGTAATAACAGGTAAAAGAGTTCCGTATGAAGAAAAGGAAAAGAAATCAATTAAAAGCAGTATGCCGTCATTAAGGGAAATTATTTTCTATGTTATTCCTGTTCTGTTTTCAGTGGCAGGCATACTATTTTTTAGAAAACGAGGGGTGAAAAATGTGTAAAAAATTAATTACAGCAGTATTCACAGTTTTTTTATTTTTAATCAGTATAACCGCTGTCTCTGCTTTAGACGAAGTCGGATCTATAACAGTAAATCTTGAAGAAGGAAAAAAGGGAACCAGTGTTAAAAACGTAGAACTAGAATTAATTAAAGTTGGTGATGTAGTTAATGGACAGTACCTTTTTATAGATGATCTGCAGGATATTGAGATTGATTTAAACACTTTAGAAACGGCAGAAGATATGAAAAATGCAGCATACACTATTTCAAAAATTACTGTTTCAAAAAATATAGTTGGAACTAGAAAAACTACCAATGACTATGGAACGGTCAAATTTGATCAATTAGAAAAGGGTGTTTATCTGCTTCAGGCAACAGATATTAACAGGTATGAGAATATCATGCCTACATTAATATCCGTACCTGTATTTAACAATGAAAGCAAAAACGGTATGAATTATGATATCAGCATCATACCTAAACATTCTCCTATAGCTGCAGCAAAGACAAATGATACAGCAAATTTAAAAATATTTGTCGTATTAGTAGGCGTTAGTGCCGTTATTATTGCAATAATACGAAGGGAGGCGATATAGATACAAATTAATATTTATTAGATATCAAAACGATATCTTTTTTATTTTAACTTAAAGTGAGGTAGAGAAATGAAAGGATTAAACAAAATAAAAAAATGCTGGAAACAGCTTATGTTAGTACTGGCGATGTTTTTAAGTATCAGTGCATCGACATTAACTCAGGCAAATGCCTTAAACGCTACATTGACCTGGGGACAGGAAATCCGTTATCCAAGCTGGCTTGGAAACTGGTCTACAAAAATGTGCTATATAAACGGCAGTTTAGCGTATTGTCTAGAAGCCTCAAAAGAAACTCCCCCACAAGGGCAGTATGCACCTTATGTGATAGAACATAATGAAGCACTTCTAAAAGTACTTTACTATGGTTATGGTGGGCCAGGAGATGTTTTTAAAGATGATCAGGTTACAAATGATACTACTAAATATCTTTATACGCATATTATGGCTAGTTATGCGTATTCAGGTGATTTATATGGTGGCAATGATTGGGACGATTTAGAAGCACATGGTGTTGGTTTAAAAGCGAGATACGATCAGATTCAGTCTATGCCTGTACCAACAAAAACATTTAACTTAACAAATAATAATGTTCAAGCTTATTTTGAAGATGGAGAACAGAGAACAGAAAATATAACATTAAATACATCTTCAGAAGTAACTGTTAGTATCCCATTACAAAGTGGAGTAGAATTACATAATCTGACAAAAGGGACAGTTAACAGCGGAACAGTTTCGATTAATGGCGGTGATACTTTTTATTTGTCAGCACCGTTACAAAAAATGGAAGATTATAGTAGCGGGGAATTGGCAGGTAATAATCTTACAATGTTTGCACCTCTTGCAATTTCAGCGGGAGGTAATTATCAAACAGAAGGAACATTATCAATAATTAGTGATCCACGAACATTGAGCTTAAATGTTAAATGGATGGATGTAGGTGATTTTGAATTAAGAAAAACCAATGATACAGGAAAACTGATTGACGGTTCAGAATTTTTATTAAAACACACTACACTTGATTTTGAAAAGAAACTAGTTGTAAAGGATGGTAAATTATCTATGACTGGATTACCAGTCGGAGAGTATCTATTAACTGAAACAAAAGTACCTGATGGTCATGCAGTTCTTCAAAAGACGTTTCAGGTAACAGTTAATAAAGATCAGACAACAGAGCAGATCGTTGTCAATAAATTAAGACCTACAGGTACGTTAGAGATAAATAAGTCTTTAGAAACTTCTAATATAGAGGTCAATAAAGCTGATTATGATTTAACAAAAGTACAATTCAAGATTACTGCAAACCAAGATATTTATGATAGTGTTTCTTTAGAAAAATTATATTCTAAAGGAGATGCGATTACTGTTGGCTCAGGTAAAGGAAGCAATGATGATGTCGTAAAATTAGTGAATGGTAAAGAATTAGAAAACGGTATTTATTCATGTGATACAAATGGTAAGTTATCTTTATCTGGATTGCCAATGGGTACATATAATGTGGAAGAAATTGACTGCCCAGATGGTTTTGTTTTAGATAAAGAAGTCAAAACGGTACAGTTTGCACAACAGGATTTTGTTACGTTAACTTACACTTCTTCATTAAATATAAATAATGAATTAACAAAAACAGTTTTCAGTAAGACAAATGCATATGGCAATAATCTTTATGGTGTTCCAATGGAAATCGTAGATGCCAAAACTGGTGAACAAGTTTATAACTGGATCACA
>ENA-OQKH01000625-OQKH01000625.1-human-gut-metagenome-genome-assembly--contig:-NODE-625-length-22074-cov-7.611129_pt1 | contig 22074 bp, 20 predicted proteins | sample MGYA00242645_ERZ504791 | MGnify/ENA primary metagenome ERZ504791 (study PRJEB26092, sample SAMD00036388) | human gut metagenome | host: Homo sapiens | study: EMG produced TPA metagenomics assembly of... | reverse complement strand
GCAAGCTGCCTGCTTATGGGGGCGAACACCTACAACTACATCTTTGAACACTGGGGCGGGTGGCCGCACAAAAGCAAGCGGTCTTTTGTGGTGTCACACTACGACACCAACGTGACGCCGGACTGCGGCGTGGAGTTCCTGACCGAAGAACCGCTGCAAAGGGTCTATGAACTTAAACAGGAAACCGACATACTGGTGGTGGGCGGTGGTAAGCTGCTTACTTCATTGATTAAAGCCGGGTTGCTGGACAGCCTGACAATATACACCGTCCCGGTCATGGCGGGCAAAGGCATCGGCTTTATCGGGGAAACATTCGGCTCACATTGGAAACTCTCGGAAAGCAGGGTGCTGGATAACGGGGTGGTCTGTTCGACCTACCTGTTTGGCGGGAGCGTATAAAAAAATGCGCCCGGTTCCCGCCGGGCGCAACCACTAAAATTTCAATTATTATAAGTTGTAAAACCTATCACAATGAAATTTCAGTGGCAAAGATAGGCTATTTCTTCGGTTTCGCTTTCTTTTCGGGGAATGAAAAACCGACATTGAACTGCTCGTCCAGCAACAGCGAAGCATCGAAAGCCTTGCCGTTCTTGCCCTTGAAGCCCTTGATTAGCCCGGTCTTGCGTTTCGTCACCAACTCGACAATCTGCTTGTCGGAAAGCTGCTTGTCGCACTTGTTGCGGAATATGGTAAGCGTGCAATCCACGTTGGAACACTTCGCCACTTTCGGGTAGAACAGGATGCGTCCGCTACCGCATTTCGGGCAGGGGCAGGTTTCACCGCCCGCAACAGATAATTGTACCGAAAGCAGTTCCGCCGTGATTTGGGCGGCGTACACCTCGATACCCTTTCGGAACGTATCGGCATCCATGCTGCCCGCTTCTATCTTGGAAAGGGCGGTTTCCCACATACCCGTCATTTCGACATCGGCAATCTTCTTGTCCTTGACAATCTTGTAAACGGCAAGCCCCTTGTCAGTAGGCACAAGGTTCTTCTTCTCACGCACGATGTACTGGCGGGGGGAAAACGGTTTTCTAATTGCCGCCCGGGGGGGGGGGGGGGCGGGTCCCGCCGCCGCCACGACCATACCGGGGTATGCCTCGCTGATCAGGCGGAACTTCCCGCCGTTGTACAGCCGCAGCGCATCGGCCTTCTCGCCGCCGGGCAGCACCGCCTTGACCGGCAGCACGCCGCCGGTGATCTTGAGCCATGTCAGCCGTGTGCCCGCGTCCTCACTGATCTTGAACACCCGCGCGCCGAACTCCGGCCAGCGCGGCGGGGTGCGGGTCAGCGTCTGCAGCCCGCGCAGCAGGTCGTCCAGCCCGTCCAGCCGCAGCGCTGCGCCGAAAAACACCGGGAACACCTGCCGCCGCGCAATGGCTGTCACCACGGTCGGGGGCGAGGCCTCGCCGTTTTCCAGCACCTCGTTCATCAGCGGCTCACTGCACAGGGCCAGTGCCTCCGGGTCGGGCACGGCGGAAAAATCCACGCACCCGTCCCCGAACCGCCCGCGCAGCTCCCGCAGGCGGACGGCGGCATCGGCACCCGGCAGATCCATCTTGTTCACAAACACAAAGGTGGGCACGCGGTAGCGAGCCAGCAGCTTCCAGAGCGTCTCGGTGTGGGCCTGCACGCCGTCCGTGCCGGAGACCACCAGCACCGCATAATCCAGCACCTGCAGGGCGCGCTCGGCCTCGGCGGAAAAATCCACATGTCCCGGCGTGTCCAGCAGGGTCAGCTCGCACGCCTCGGCCCCAGCGGCGGCGGGCAGCGCCAGCACCGCCTGCTTGGCAAAAATCGTAATGCCCCGCGCCCGCTCCCGGCTGTCGGTATCCAGAAATGCGTCCCTGTGATCCACGCGGCCCAGCTTGCGCAGTACCCCCGCGCGGTAAAGCAGCCCCTCGGCCAATGTGGTTTTGCCGCTGTCCACATGGGCCAGCAGCCCAACGACCAGTCGTTTCATACAAGTTCCCCTTAGCTTTCAAAAATCATGCCTCTATTGTACAATTTTTCTTGCCATTTGGCAAACGCTGTGCTATACTTATCCCAAATTCACCGAGGAAGGAGAGCACCCCTTATGCGTTGGCAGTTTGGTGTTGTGTTCCAGAAAAAAGGAAACCCCTGACGTACTGACGCTGTAAGTGTGCCCTTTTTTACCTCGGTGACGCTGTAAGTGTGCAGTTTTTGCGCCCTGTGGCTTTGCCGCGGGGCGCTTTTTGCTGCCTTTTTACAAAAATTTAAGGGCACGTTTTCGTATACTATCATGAAAGGGTGTTCCCCATGAATTTACAAAAGCAGCTTCGCTGCGTGTATCTGCACGCATTTACCTCTACCCTGCGCTTCACCGACGCCGTCTGGGTCGCGCTGCTGGCGGCCCGCGGCTTTACGCTGGCGCAAATCGGCCTGGCCGAGGGCGTTTTCCACGGCGTCAGCCTACTGTGTGAGGTCCCCAGCGGCATGGCCGCCGATTTGCTGGGGCGGCGGCGCACGCTGATCTTCAGCGGTGCGCTGGGCGTTGTCTCCGCCGCCACCATGGCGTTTGCGCCCAGTCTCGCGTTCATCTGCGCGGGCATGGGGCTGAAAGCGCTGGGCTACAACCTGCTCTCCGGCACAACGGAAGCCCTGACCTACGACAGCTTGAAAACCGCCGGACGGGAGCGCAACTACATTAAAGTTGACGCCAAAGCGTCAATCTTCATGAAGCTAGCCTCCGCCCTCGGCGCACTGGCCAGCCTGCTGGCCGGGGTGCTGACCTCGGCGGGCTACTACCTTGCGGACGCCGCGGTCAGCGCCGTCTCCGCCTTGGCCGCGGCCAACCTGACCGAACCTGTCGTCACCGACGAACAGGCCGCCCGCGAGAAGCACATCTTACAAGAATTGCCCGCCCGGCTGCGTGTGCACATTTTGGACAGTCTCGACTGCCTGTGCAGCAGCACACCGGCGCGGCGCATTATCATGGCCGACGCCGTCATCTCGCTGCCGTCCTACCTGACCTCGATGTTCGTCCAGCAGCGGCTGACCCAGCAGGGCTGGGCCATGAAATGGCTGTTTCTGCCGGGTCTGCTGGCTGGGACCGCGGGCATGGCGGGCGCATCGCTAGGCCGCCGCCTGCACCCCAAACAGCTGCGCGCGCTCTATTTCGGCTGTGCGCTGCTCGTCGCCACAGGCACGCTTCTGGCGGGCGCGGCCCCGGCGCTGCTCTGCGCCGCTGGGCCGGTACTCGTGCAGGGGGCACTCTCCGTCTGGTTCCTGCACAGTATGCAGCGGCTCAACGACGCGATCCCCAGTGACCGCCGCGCAACGCTCATCAGCGTGGACAGCATGGCCTACAGTCTGCTGATGATCCCCGCCAGCCCGCTTGTGGGCCTTGTGGGCGACCTGACCGGCCAGGCGGGCGCAGGGCTCTGTGTACTGTGCGCACTTGTCGTCGTCAGCGCCCTTGCGGCCGCGCACAAAACGCGCTATAATGACCGCGGAGCATAATTACCCGATTTTTGCAGGGGCCGATGCTCGCATCGGCCCGCAACTCAGGAGGCAAAATCCAGATGACCTATAAAGAAGTTCTTGAATCCGCGCGCGGCCAGATGGGCCCCTGCCATGCCTGCCCGGTATGCAACGGCCGCGCCTGCGGCGCCACGATTCCCGGCCCCGGTGCCAAGGGCAGCGGCACGGTGGCGATCCGCAACTTTGACGCCTGGCACGATGTGCGGCTGAACATGGACACGATCCACGAAAATTTTGAGCCGGACACCGCGCTCCGCATCTTCGGCCGCACCTTTAAGTACCCCTTCTTTGCCGGGCCGGTGGGTGCTCTGGCGCTGCACTACGGCGACAAATACAACGACCTTGACTACAATAACATTCTGGTCCCCGCCTGTGCGGCGGCCGGCATCGCCGCCTTTACCGGTGACGGCACGAACCCCAAGGTCATGGAGGGCGCGACCGCTGCCATCGCCGCCAGCGGCGGCGCGGGCATCCCGACCGTCAAGCCGTGGGACAACGCGACCGTGGCGCAGAAGATGGCGATGACCCGCCAGTCCGGCTGCTTTGCGCTGGCCATGGACATTGACGCCGCAGGGCTGCCGTTTCTGCAGCATCTTGACCCGCCCGCAGGCAGCAAGACCGTGGAGCAGCTGCAGGAGATTGCCAAAAGCGCAGGTGTGCCGTTCATCTTAAAGGGCATCATGACCGTCAGCGGTGCTGAAAAGGCCGTTGAGGCCGGGGCTGCCGGCATCGTTGTGTCCAACCACGGCGGCCGCGTGCTGGACGACTGCCCTGCCACGGCGGAGGTTCTGGCCGACATCGTGGCCGCAGTGGACGGCCGCGCCAAGATCCTTGTGGACGGCGGCATCCGCACCGGCAACGATGTGTTCAAGGCGCTGGCCCTCGGCGCGGACGGCGTGCTGATCGCACGGCCCTTCGTCACGGCCGTCTACGGCGGCGGGGCGGACGGCGTTGCCGCCTACACCGAAAAGCTCGGCAGCGAGCTGGCCGACACGATGCGCCTGTGCGGCGCGCCGACCCTTGATGCCATCACCCGCGATATGGTGCGGATCATTAAGTAAAAAAGCGCCATGCTTTAGGATTGGAAAGCCCATTCTCAAAGCATGGCATTTTTATTGCGCCTCTACGCTGTAGGGGTCGATGCTCGTCATCGACCCGGGCACCTCGCGTTGCCCCCCCTCCTTGCATAAATATTCTTTTTTCTGCAAAAATTGTCCAAACCTCTTGCATAACCTGCGGTTTTGCATTACTATTAAAGAATACCACCGCTTTAAATCGGCAGTGTGAGGGATTTGTGCAAAGTATAGGAGGAGTTATCATGAAAAAGCTTATCAGCACCGTTCTGGCACTTGGCATGGCGGCCGGTCTGGCCGGCTGCGGCAGCAGCGCCGCTGCGACCCCCGGCAGCACGGCGGCCGCTGTTTCGACCGAAAGCACCGCAGCCGCTGACACCGACCTCGCCTACATTCAGGGCAAGGGCAAAATGACCATCGGCTACACCGTCTATGAGCCGATGAACTACACCGATGCCGACGGTAACTTTACCGGCTTTGACACCGAGCTTGCCACCGCCGTCTGCGCCAAGCTCGGCGTTGAGCCTGATTTTGTCGAGATCAACTGGGACACCAAGGTCGTTGAGCTGGACGCCAAGAGCATCGACTGCATCTGGAACGGCATGACCCTGACCGATGACATCATGGCCAACACCGCCTGCACCAAGCCCTACGCCAAGAACGCGCAGGTCGTTGTGATGAAGGCCGATGCCGCCTACGCCTCCACCGCCGATCTGGCGGGCAAGACCGTTGTGGCCGAGGCCGGCTCCGCCGGTGAGACTGCCATCAGCGAGGACGCGGGCCTGTCGCAGGCAGAGTACATCAGCAAGAGCGTGCAGACCGACTGCCTGATGGAGGTTGCCGCCGGCACCGCCGATGCCGCCGTGCTGGACCTGACGCTGGCCACTGCCATGATTGGCGAGGGCACCGACTACGCGAACCTTGCCATCAAGGACGAGCTGAACGCCGAGGAATACGGCGTTGCCTTCCGCAAGGGCAGCGATGCCGCCGAGGCCGTGAACGCCGCCTTTGACGAGCTGAAGGCAGACGGCACGATGCAGGCCCTTGCCGACAAATACAGCCTGACGCTGGCCGACTGATGGGCGAGGCAGCAGTCATCTGGGGCCGCCTGACCGAAGCCTTCTGGCTCAACTGCCAGTTGTTCGGCCTTACCTTACTGTTCGCACTGCCGCTGGGGCTGGTAGTGTCGTTCGGCTCCATGAGCAGGCTTGCCCCGCTGCGCGGCGCAGTCAAGACCTTTGTCTGGATCATCCGCGGCACGCCGCTGATGCTGCAGATCCTTGTCATCTATCTTGGCCCCGGCCTGATGGGCTTTGCCAGCCCGTGGCCATCGGGCGGAAGCGGCCGTCTGGTGGCGGCCGTGGTGGCCTTTGCCATCAACTACGCCTGCTATTTTTCTGAGATCTACCGCGGCGGCATCGAGGCTGTGCCCAAGGGCCAGACCGAGGCCGGGCAGGTGCTGGGCATGACCCGGACCCAGATTTTTTTCCGCGTCACGCTGCTGCAGGTCATCAAGCGGATTCTGCCGCCGATGGGCAACGAGATCATCACCCTCGTCAAGGATACCTCGCTTGCGAATGTCATTGCCAACAAGGACATCATCATGATGGCGAAGGAGTACAGCGCCAAAGGCCTGATCTGGCCGCTGTTCTCCACAGCGGTGTTCTTCCTTGTGTTTGTGGGTGCGCTGACGCTGCTGTTCGGCTGGCTGGAAAAGCGGCTGGACTATTTCAGATAAGGGGGTGCAGTCATGGCATTGTTGGAAGTAAACGGCATCGGCAAAAGCTTTGGTGCCACAAGCGTGCTGCGCGGCATCTCCTTTGATCTGGCCGAGGGGGAGGCGCTGGCGATCATCGGCTCCTCCGGCTCAGGCAAGACCACGCTGCTGCGCTGCCTGAACTTTCTGGAGACGGCCGACACCGGCTCGATCACCGTCGCGGGCGAAACGCTGTGGAGCGCCGCCGACACCCGCACCCAGAGCGAGGAGGCCATCCGCAAAAAGCGGCTGCATTTCGGTCTGGTGTTCCAGAACTTCAACCTGTTCCCCCAGTACACCGCGCTGCAGAATGTGATGCTGGCCGGGCAGCTGCTGGCGCGGGAGCGCCCGGATTACAAGCAGAACAAGCGCCAGATCCTTGCTGAGATCGAGGAGCAGGCGCGGGCGCTGCTGGCGCAGATGGGCCTCTCCGACCGGGAGAACCACTACCCGCACCAGCTTTCGGGCGGGCAGCAGCAGCGCGTGGCCATCGCCCGCGCCTTGGCGCTGCACCCCGACATTCTCTGCTTTGATGAGCCGACCTCGGCCCTTGACCCCGAGCTGACCGGTGAGGTGCTGCGCGTCCTGCGGGAGCTTGCCGCGCACCGCACCACCATGATCATCGTCACCCATGAGATGAAGTTTGCCCGCGATGTGGCGGACCGCATCCTTTTTATGGACGGCGGCGTTGTGGTAGAGCAGGGCAGCGCAAAGGATCTCATCGACCACCCCAAAGAGGAACGCACCCGCCAATTTTTGGCAAGCTACGGAAAATAAACGAAACCGGCAGACCGTTCGATTCAACGGCCTGCCGGTTATCTGTTTCTGTAGGGAGGGGTCTTGACCCCTCCGCTGCGCTTTGCGGCCGGCGCTCACAACATGGGTCACGCCGTAGGGGCGCATTCTATATGCGCCCGCGCCGTTCGCGGCGGCGGAAATGTTCCCGGGCGGATATGGAATCCGCCCCTGCAATGCGTTTTTACCGCACCGCGATGCACTCGATCTCCACAAGGGCGTTTTTCGGCAGGGCGGCGATCTGCACGCAGCTGCGCGCGGGGAAACCGCCGTGGAAATAGCTGCCGTAGACCTCGTTCACCGCGCCGAAATCCCCCAGATCCTGCACGAACACCGTTGTCTTGACAACGCTGTCCAGCGTCAGGCCTGCCTCGCCCAGCACGGCCTGCAGGTTCTTCAGGGCCTGATGGGTCTGGGCCTGCACACCCTCCGCCAGTGCGCCGGTCGCGGGGTCAAGGCCCAGCTGGCCGCTGCAGTAGACCGTTGTGCCGGTATCCACCGCCTGGGCATACGGGCCGAGGGCGGCCGGGGCATTCTTTGTTGCGATTCGTTTCATAACCTTATACACTCCTCTTATGCTTGTTTATCTTTGTCAGCCTCGGGGTCAGCCTCGGGCGGCCAGACAAAGCCGCGCCGGGTCAGGCAATCCTGTAAAAAGTCAGTGACCTGCGCCGTGTAGGCGGCGTTGTCGTGGTAGTAGCTCACCGCATGCTCGGCACCGTGTACGGTCAGGAAGCGGCTGCCCCTTGCACGGCAGGCCGCATAGTTGCGCCGCCCCATCTCATAGGGCACAAAGCCGTCCGCATCGCCGTGGATAAAAAAGATCGGCACCTTGCTCTGCGCGGCAGCGGCGGTGCAGTCGGCATCCTCGGGGTCAAAGTGGCCAAAGAGGATCGCCCCCAGCCGCCCGATAGCGTAGGTCAGCCCGACCGGCATACCGGGCAGGTATTCCGGCAGACATTTGCGGGTGATCTCCCGCGGGCTGGTATAGCCGCAGTCCGCCACAACGCCGCACACATTGTCCGGCAGGCTCAGCCCGGCCGCCAGCACCACAGTGGCCGCCCCCATCGAAACGCCCATCAGGAAGATCGGCACCTCCGGCCCGAAATGACTGCGCGCCCAGACGGCCCAGTCCCGGGCATCGTAGCGCTCTTTGACGCCCATCGTAATGGTGTGCCCGCCGCTGTAGCCGTGGGCGCGCTGGTCGGGCAGCAGCACATTGTAGCCCAGCGCCGTGCAGAGCGTGTAGCCGCCCAGCCCGTCCCGCGTGGCATAGCCGCGGTATCCGTGGAAGATGATGGCCAGCGGCGCACCGTCGGCATGGTGGTAGTACCGCGCCGCCAGCGGGGTGCCGTCCTGCGCCGTGATATGCACCGGCTCAAACCGGTCGCGCGCCAGCGCATCGGCATCGGGGCCCATCGCCTTGCGGTAGCACTCGCGGGTGGGCATGTCCGCCGGGGAGGGCACCTGCGTGGTGGGCTTATTGTAAAAGCCCACGCGGTAGACACCGTAGGCAGCGCCCAGCACCGCTGCACCGGCCGCTGCGGCCGCCTTGAGCAGGGGATGCTTTTTCATGGGGGGATCACCTCAGTTTCCATTGCTGTATTTGTTCCGATTATAGCAAATTCCCGCCCGCACCGCAACGCTTTGACAAAAAAGTTCACACTTGCCACCGCGCCGTTTTCGCGGTATAGTATACTTATTTATGACCCACTCCGCAGGGGGTCAAAGTACACGCCGGTCTTTTCATCGGCTTTACCGCACCTACTACAATTCAAGAGGGTTTCTCATGAGTGAACTGACGCAAAGCATCCAGATCGCTGTTACCCGCTATCCCGGCACGATGGCAGAGCTGGCGCGCCGCACCGCCATCGACCGTTCCACCCTGTACAAGATCATCAACGGCCAGCGCACACCCCGGCAGGAGCAGCTTGAGCGCCTGGCCGAGGCCCTTGCGCTGAATGACGAGCAAAAGGACACCCTGCTGCTGCAGTACAAGCAGCGCGGCCGCTCCACCGACCCGCGGATCCGCACCGAGCTGCACAAGCTGCTGACCACGGCCTGCACCGTGCAGGAGTCTATCCGCCATGAGGGCGTAGCCCCCAACACCGCCTTTCCGGAGATTTCCTGCACCGACCGCTATGTCGAGGGGCCACGCGCCGTGGGCGCACTGGCCGGGGCCCTGATTGCCCGCCACCTTGCATCGGGCGATACCCGGCCGCTGCTGCTCTCCCCCTTCACCAATCCCGTGCTGGACAACGCCCTGATTGAGCGCTTCTCGGTGGCGGACGGAGACCCCGTCACTGTTGCACAGCTGCTGCTTTTTGCGCAGGACCGCGAGATACCGAGGCTCCTTGCCTCCGACATTGCCAAACTTACCCATACGCTGCCGCTGCTTTTTCTGCCCAAGATGCGGTATGACGCCCGCATAGCCTCCTGCATCACCGGTGAGCCGATTCCCGGCGCCCTGATGCCGGTCTACCTGCTCCTGCCGGAGAGCGCACTCCTGATGGACCGCCTTGGGCAAAAGGCGCTGCTCATCACCGACCGCAAGGCGGTCGAAAGCCTGCGCCTTTCGTTCAGCCGCCAGTATTTTGACACCTCCTCCACGCTGCGGCTGACCAGCGATAAGCATGATTTTCTCGAGTCTATGGCGCTGTACAGCGGCCTGTTTGCACGCCGCAAGCGGTGCAGCATGATTCGCTACCAGCCGCCCTTTACCCTGTTTGCCGACAAGGAGATGGCACTGCAGGTCCTGCGCCTTGACGATGACCTACGGGAGCCGCTGCCCTCGATGCTCGACTATCTGGCAAGCTGGAACCAGCAGACACCGGACATCTTTTTCTGTGAGGAGGGCATCCTGCAGTTCGTGCGCAATGGCCTGCTGTTCGACCTGCCCCCGGCACTCTACGACCCGCCCGCGCCCGAGGTGCGCCGCAGGCTGCTGCAGCGGCTGCGGCAGGCCGTTGCAGCCGACCGGCAGACGCTGCGCATCGTGGATACCACCCAACTGCCCCTCTCCCCCGCCATGAGCGTGAATGTCTTTCAGGGCGGCGGCATCGTTTTCTGCCAGGCCACAGCCGCCCCCGATGAGCCGTTCTGCCGCGAATATCTGCTGGACGACCCCGTCCTGACCGATGCGATGCTCGGCTATCTGGACCTGTGCCGCGCCGGGGAGCGGGTGCGCAGCAAAAAATATACCCTTGACTTTATTGATTATTGTCTGCGGCTGCTGTAAAATGGTTTTATGTATCACCCGTTTGTAAAAGGAGAAAACGCCATGGCACATACCGAGACCATGCTGGAAAGCAAGGAGATCTTCAACGGCCGCGTCATCCGCGTCACCGTTGACAAGGTGCAGCTGGAGGACGGCTCCACCTCCACCCGCGAGATCGTCCATCACCACGGCGGGGCCTGCATCCTGCCCGTTGACGCAGACGGCAATATTACGCTGGTACGCCAGTTTCGCTATGCCTTCGGGGAGGAGATCTGGGAGCTGCCAGCCGGCAAGCTGGAGGCCGGCGAGGACCCGTTTGAGGCCGCCAAGCGCGAGCTGAGCGAGGAGTGCGGCCTGACCGCCGACCGCTTTGTCGATCTGGGCATCGTCTACGCAACCGTCGGCTATGACAGCGAGAAGATCTACCTGTGGGCCGCCACCGGCCTGCATGAGGTCCGCCAGCATCTTGATGCCGGGGAGTTCCTCGATGTCGTCAGGATGCCGTTTGACAAGGCGCTCGGCCTTGTGATGGACGGCACCATCAAGGATAGCAAGACTCAGGTGGCCCTGCTGAAATATGCGCAGCTGCGCGGCAAAGCCTGAATGGGCGTTGAGATACTGGACCACGGCACCCGCGTGCTGACCGCGCCGGGCGCGACCTTCGGCACCGATGCGCTGCTGCTGGGCCGCTTTGCCCTGCCCCGCCGGGGGGAGCGCGCGCTGGATATGTGCAGCGGCTGCGGCATTATCTCGCTGCTGTGGCACGATGCCGGCCACCGCGGCCCCTGCACGGCGCTTGAGCTGGACGCCGCAGCCTCCGCCCTCTGCGCGCAGGCCGCCGCCGACAACGAGGCCGACCACATCACGCCGCTCTGCGCCGACCTGCGGCAGTTCTGCACCGCCGGGCCGGAGCAGGGGCAGTATGATTTTGCCGCCTGCAACCCGCCGTATTTTGCGGCCGGGCCGCGCAGCCCCGACCCGCGCCGGGCCGAGGCCCGCCATACCGACAGCTGCACCACCGCCGATGCCGTGGACTGCGCCCGCCGCGCCCTGCGGGACGGCGGCCGCTTTGTGCTGTGCCAGCGCCCCGAGCAGCTGGCCGAGATCTTAGCCGCCCTGCGCGCCGCCCGCCTTGAGCCGAAGCGGCTGGCCTTTGTCAAAAACCGGCCAAACGGCGCACCGTGGCTCTTCCTTGTCGAGGCGCAAAAGGGCCGCCGCACCGGCCTGCGCGTGGAGCCGGATGTGCTGATAACGAGTGGTGCGGCGATGTATGGGCCGAAAGGTTAGGCGTGGCATCTGAAAAATGCAGTAGGGGCGGGGCTCTGCTCCGCCCGGGGCATCTTTCCGAGTGAGCAGCTTTCCCGGAAAGATGCTGTATGGGCAAAGTTGGCGGGCGGAGCAAAGCCCCGCCCCTACATATGTGGCAAGGCAAAATACATACAAAATTTATAGAATCAGGAGAACACTGTCATGGGACTTTTTCATCAGAATTTTGACAAACCGGGGCCGGGCGTTTCGCCCAACGCCCCCCGCAAAAAGGGTGCTGCCCGCTATTTTGAGGTGCTGGCCCGCGATTTTTCCACCTTCTGGATGGCAGGTCTGCTCGCCATGATCAGCAGCCTGCCCTTTGCGCTGGGGCTGTGGTTTGCCGTCATGACCCACTCGCTGATCCCGATGCTGCTGGCCGGTATTCTGGGCGGCATGCTGGCCGCCCCGCAGATCGTGGGCCTCAACGATACCGTCCTGCGCGCCCTGCGCGATGAGCCGGGCTACTGGTGGGTGACCTACCGCCGCGCATGGAAGCGCAACGCCAAGGCCTCGCTGCTGCCCGGTGCCATCTGCGGCCTGTTGCTGGCGATGGAGATCTTCACCGCATTCCATACCGAGACCGGCAGCGTTGCCGTCATGGTGGCGATCTTTGTCGCACTGATCCTGCTGGCGGGCATCGCGCAGTACCTCTACGCCCAGGTCGCGCTGGTCGATCTGCCGTTTTCCAGCCTGCTCAAGAACTCTCTGATGCTCTTTTTGGGGTATCTGCCCCGCAGCGCGCTGGGCATCCTGTGGCAGGGCCTTTACTGGGCCGCCATCGCACTGTTCTGGCCGCTGTCCGGTGCTGTGCTGATCCTGACAAGCCTCTGGTTTCCCTGCTCGCTGAGTCTGCTGGCCATCTACCCTGCCTTGAACAAGAGCTTCGACCTTGAGGCGAAGATCAAGGCAATGCGCGACGCCCAGCTCGACAGCCACGACGAGGACTGACCCCTTGAGGAACGCAAGCTGCGTTCCTCTTTTTTATTGCCGCCTCCTCTTGGGTTCTTTGGGGCGCGGCTTTTGCCATCTTGCACCCCACTGCAAAAAAAGGTATAATAACAGAATAGGTTTATTTTACATCCAAGGAGGCCGCGGCTTGAAAATTCTGCTGATACACTGTCATTACCGGCTGCCCGGCGGCGAGGACGCCGTCTTTGCCGCGGAGCGCGCCCTGCTTGAGCGCCGCGGCCATACCGTGCTGGTGTATGAGCGCAGCAATGAGGAGGCCGCCCACGGCCTTGCCAAAGCGCTGCTGCCGCTGCACGCAGTCTGGAACCGCCGCGCCGCCCGCGAGGTCCGCGACCTCATCCGGCGGGAGGGGGTCGAGGCCGTGCATATCCACAACACGCTCCTATTGCTCAGCCCCGCCGTGGTCCGCGCCGCCAAGCGCTGCGGCGTGCCGGTCGTGCAGACGCTGCACAATTTCCGGCTGTTCTGCCCCAACGGCATCCTGCTGCGGGACGGCGCCGTCTGCGAGGATTGCCCCCGCCGCGGCCTGCACTGCGCATTGCAGCACCGCTGCTACCGCGGCAGTCTGGCGCAGACCCTTGTGGTCGCCGCGGCCTACCGGCTGCACCGGACGCTGGGCAGCTGGCGCGGTGTCTGGGTCACGACCCCGACCGAGTTTGACCGCGAAAAGCTGCTGGCCTTCAACAGGCTGCGCCCTACCTTTGACGAAAACCGCCTTGTTGTCAAGCCAAACCCCGTCAATGTGCCCGCCGGGCCGGTCATCCCGTGGGAGGAGCGCGACCGCCGCTTCGTCTTTGCCGGCCGGCTGGAGGAACTCAAGGGGCTGCGCACCGTCATCGAGGCGTGGCGTCTGCTGGGCGACACCGCGCCCGAGCTGCTCATCGCCGGGGACGGCCCGCTGGCCGACTGGGCGCGCGCACAGGCGCTGCCCCGGGTCCGGTTTCTCGGCCAGCTTGAGCGTGCGGAGCTGCACCGTCTGATCGGCGCAAGCTATGCCGTCATTGCCGCAAGTCTCTGCTATGAAAGCTTTGCCCTTGTCCCCGCCGAGGCCCACGCCCTCGGCACGCCGGTGCTGGCCAGCCGGATCGGCAATGTGGGGGCCTCGGTGCGTCCCGGGTTTGACGGGCTTTGCTTTGCGCCGGGCGATGCCGCCGCGCTGGCGGGGGCCGTGCGCGCCCTGCGGGCCATGCAGTTTGACTGCGCGGCCATTGCCGCCGCCACCCGCCGCCGCTTCAGCGAGGAAGAAAACTACAGAACTCTGATGAAATTATACGGCCGCCGCGCCGCCGAGGAATCGCTATGAACCAGTTTTACCGCGCCCTGCAGATGCCGCCCAGACGGCTGCTGCGCAAGCTTTTGGGCGAAAAGGAAGTCTACACCATCGCCGTGCGCCCCCGCCCCACAGCCGAGGGGACCGAGCCGCTGCCCGCGCTGGACGGCGGGGCCTACACCCCCCTGCCCGGGCGCGAGGGCTGGTGGTTTGCCGACCCGCTGCTCTACCGCCGCGGCGGCCGGCGCTGGCTTTTTGCCGAGGCGATGGACCTTTCGACCGGCAAGGGCCGCATCGAGGTCTGCGAGCTGCATGAGGACGGCACGATCGACGCTTGGCAGCCCGCGCTGGAGGAGGACTTTCACCTCTCCTTCCCGACCGTCTTTGACTGGAACGGCGAGATCTGGATGCTGCCCGAGACCGGCAATGACCACAGCCTGCGGCTCTACCGCTGCCGGGCGTTTCCCACCGGGTGGGAGCTTGTGCAGCGCTTTGCGACCGATGAGGAGCTTTGCGATGCCATTCTGCTGGACCGCCGCGCCGAGGCGCTGACCATCCTGTGCAGCGAGACAAAGCCCGACAACCAACTCTATGTCCGCTACCGCCGCTATACCCTGCGCCATGCCGTGCAGGAGTCGGCCGCCCTGCCGCCGCAGGGCCCGTTTGAGCTTGTACCCGATGAGACCTACAACCTGCAGCACCGCGACTTTGACCTTGTCAGCCGCAACGCAGGCCCCCTCTTTGTGCTGGGGGAGCAGATCATCCACCCCACGCAGGTTAGCTCAACCGTGGACTACGGCCTGTATCTGCAGTTTCTGGCCCGGCGCGGCAGCTCCGAGATCCCGCTGTGCGCCGCCACGCCCCAGAATGTCACCATCACCGGCATTGCTCCGGCGGACCTCATCGGCGTACACACCTACTGCCGCGATGACCGGCTGGAGATCCTTGACGCGCGATATCTGACCCGCCTGCCTAAAATCGAGAAGGCCGCCAAACCCGCCCCGGCGGACGAGGCGGCCCCCGGGGATACCACCCCGTAACGCCCCCGCTGCGGGGCGCCGTCTGCCTTTCTCTGTAAAAGAGGTACACCTATCCACATGAAAACCATCGTCATCCCGCAATTTTACCGCGGTCCGTCCGGCCAGCGCGGGCTGTACAACCGGCAGGAGGTCGGCCTTGCCCGCGCCTTTGCCGCGCTGGGCTGCCGCGCCGTTGTCCTCTACCCGGAGCCGGGCGCCAAGGCCCCCCGCATCGAAACGCCGGAGCCGAATGTCAAGATCTGCTACATGCCCGCCGCCGCCTTCGGCGTGCAGGCGTTTTATAAAAGCTGGCAGATCCTGCTTGACGAGCAGGCGGACGCCGTGCATGTCATGGGGGACAACTCCCTCGGCGTACCGGGGCTGTACCGGTTCTGCCAAAAGCACAGCATCCTGTTTTACAGCCAGCTCGGCGCACTGAAAAGCACCTCCGACAATGCCGTTGTGCGCCGCGTCATGGATCTGCTGCTCGGCCGCAACCTTGCGGTTTACCGTAAAACACCGACCTACGCCAAGACCCCCGCCGTGGCAGCCGAGTTGGAAAGCCTCGGCGTGCCCTGCGCCGGGCTGATGCCCGTGGGGCTGGACACCGCCATCATCCCGGCAGTCCCCGGCAGCAAGGCGGAGATCCGCCGCGCCCTCAAGATCGACGAGCAGGCCAGGGTGCTTGCCTTTGTGGGGCGGCTCGATGCCTACAAGCAGCCGCTCGACCTTGTGCCGCTGCTGCAGGCCGCGCCGGACTGGTACGCCGTCATCATCGGTCAGGGCGCGCTGAGCGGTGAGCTGACCCGACAGCTGGAGGAGGCCGGCCTTGCCCCCCGCTGCCGTCTGATCGCCCAGCTGCCGAACGAGCAGGTACACATTTATTATCATGCCTGCGATGCCTTTGTGAACCTCAACGAAAACGAGATCTTCGGCATGAGCCTGTTGGAGGCGATGTACGCGGGCTGCCCGCCGGTGGCACGCCACGCCCCCGGCCCCGACCTTATCATTGAGAACGGCGTCAGCGGTCTGCTCTGCAGCACAGTGGCCGAGATGGCCGCCGCGCTGGACAAGACCGATGCCGCCATGGGCCATGCCGCCCAGACCCGTGTGAACGAGCATTTTCTGTGGCAGAACAGCGCCGAGCTGGCGCTGACCCTGCTGCCCAAAAAGGGAGCCGCCCATGGATAACGATAACCTGCTGGTGCAAAAGGCCGCCGACCTTTACCGCGGCCTGCGCTTTAAAATGAAATACCGCGGCGTGCCTATCCTGTCTGCCGGGGCCGGCAATGACCTTGCGCGTGATCTGCTGGAAAGCGGCCAGCCCTTCCTGTTCGGCCGCTGCGGCGCGACCGAGATGCGCACCGCCGCCGACTACCTGCACAACGGCGGCCGCCCGTTTGCCGACCGCACCCGCGCCGACATCCGCAACCTTTCGGGCGTTTTCCCGACGGATGACGCCGCGCTGGAGCGGTTCTGCAAGCTCTATATCCGCACCGCCCAGAGCGCCGAGCTGCTCGCGCTCTGGAATGTGGGTGCCGAGCGGGAGGTCATACGCGGCTGCGATGCCACCCGCTTTACCGAGCTGCGCGCACTGGAGCCCTACTACCACACCCGCCCGTGGAGCGCCGCGCTCGCGGGCAAGCGGGTGCTGGTCGTGCATCCCTTCCGCAAGACGATCCTCTCCCAGTATGAAAAGCGCGCGCAGCTTTTCCCCGGCAGGGACATCCTGCCGGAGTTTGCCTCGCTGACGGTCATTCAGGCCGTGCAGGGCCTTGCCGGGCAGGACACCGGCTACGACAGCTGGTTCGATGCGCTGGACGCCATGCAGGCCCGGATGGACGCCGCCGACTACGATGTTGCAATCATCGGCGCGGGTGCCTACGGCCTGCCGCTGGCCGCCCACGCGCGGGACACCGGCCATGCCGCCATCCAGATGAGCGGCGCGACACAGCTTTTGTTTGGCATCAAAGGCCGCCGGTGGGATGACCACCCCGTCATTTCCAAGCTCTACAATCCCGCCTGGGTCCGCCCCGATGAGAGCGAGGGCATCACCCATAAAGAAAAGGTCGAAGGCGGAAGCTACTGGTAAAATGAAATTAGATAGAAATTAGATAATAGATAAAAGATAATAGATAATAAAAATTGTGGCGTTTTCTCCCTTTGGTCGAAAACAAAAATCAGATTGAAATTTTTTGAGCGGCGCGCCAGCGACGCGATCCACCATATTTCTTATCTCTTATCTATTATCTATTATCTTGTTTAAATTTCCCCCTTCTCTGGGAGCAACCTATGAAAATTTTAATGATCAGCAACCACCTCGGCGTGCAGAGCGGCGTCCAGCGGTATGTGCAGAACCTGCTGCTCAACCTTGACACCGACCGTTATCAGATCGACCTGTTTGTGGGGCAGTGCCCGCCCGACCAGACCAGCACCGCCCCGGCACTGGAGGCGCACGGCGTACACATCATTGCCGTGCCGGACCATAAAAAGGACCGCATCCGGGCGCTGGCCGCCCATCTGCGCACCCACCGCGACTACGACATCATCCACTACCACACGGCCAGCAAAATCGGCGCGCCGGTCTGCGGCATGATGCGGCTGCTCTGCCCCCGTGCGCGGATCATCGTACACAGCCACATCGTCTACCCGCCGCTTACGCTGACATGGCGGGCGGCACATCTGGTCTACCAGCTGTTTGCCGATTACTTCCTCGGCTGCGGCGTGGCCGCCGGCCGGTTTGTCTTTGGCAGCCATATTGACGAAAAGCCGAACTTTTCCGTTGCCTGCAACGCGGTAGATCAACAGCGGTTCCACCCCGATGCCGCCGCCCGCGCCGCCACCCGGCGCGCATACGGCATCGCCGATACCGACCGGCTGGCCGGCTTTGTCGGGCGGCTCAACCACCAGAAAAACCCGCTGTTTTTGATGGAGGTCTTTGCCGCCATGGCCGCGCAGGATGTGCGGTGGAAGCTGATGCTTGTCGGCACCGGCGAGATGGAGCCGGACCTGCGCGCAGCCGCCGCCCGCCACAGCCTGACCGACCGGGTCATCTTTGCGGGCGTGCAGAGCGATGTGCCCGCCTTTATGAACGCCTTCGACCTGTTTTTGCTGCCCAGCAATTTTGAGGGCAGCCCCGTCACTCTTGTCGAGGCGCAGGGCTGCGGCGTGCCGTGTCTGGCCTCCACCAATGTGCCGGATGACGGCTCGGTGACTGAGCTGGTACACTTTCTGCCGCTGGCCGCACCGCTCTCCGATTGGGCCTCCAAGGCGGACGCCATCGCCCCGGGCGGTGACCACGCCGACCACTGGCCTACCCTTGCCGCCGCCGGGTATGAGCTGAAGACCGCTGCCCGCCGCATGGAGCAGCTCTATGATAAGCTGGGAGGGCAGCCATGATCTACGCAGAGCTGGCCGGGGGACTCGGCAACCAGATGTTCATCTACGCCTTTGCCCGGGCGCTGGGCCTGCGCTGCGGCGAGGGCGTGACCCTGCTGGACCGGCAGGACTGGCGGGACGGTGCGCCCGCCCACACGGTCTGTGCGCTGGGGGCGCTGAACATCAGCCCCGAGGTGGAAATTCTGGCCGACTCGGGCTTTGCCAAGTCGCATCTGCCCCGGCAGAACGCCGCCAAGGCGCTGATGATCAAATACGAGCAGCGCCGCGGCCTGCTGGCGCGGGACTGGCACGGCTTTGAGGCCGCCGCCGCACCGCTGCTCAACACGCTGGGCCTGCACTTTGCTACCGACGGCTACACGCCGGTACGGCGGGGACACGCCCGGGATTTTCTGGCATGGGGCTATTTCCAGAGCGAGCGCTATTTTGCCGATTTTGCCGATGTTATAAAAACCGAGCTGCGCAGCAAAACGCCCCCGGCGGGGGAATATGCGGACAAGCTGCGCGCCGCCGTCTGGCCGGTCTGCGTACACCTGCGGCGCGGTGATTACCAAAAGCCTGAGAATGCCATCCTGCAGGTCTGCACCCCGGCGTACTATGCCCGCGCCATTGCCGCCGTCAAGGCAGCGCACCCCGATGCCTCGCTCTTCGTCTTTTCGGACGATGTTGACTGGGCGCAGGCAAACCTGACCACCTGCGGTCTGCCCGCCGTCTTTCTGCCCCGGGGCGAGGCCGCTGCCGACCTTGCGCTTATGCAGCTCTGCCGCGGCTTTGTGGTAAGCAACTCCACCTACAGCTGGTGGGCGCAGTATCTGGCCCCCGCCCCCGGCAAGCAAATCTGGGCGCCCGACCGCTGGTATGCGCACACCAAGGATAGTGCGCTGTATCTGGATGGGTGGAAACTTATAAAGGCTTCCCCCGCGGGAAAGGCATAGAGAAGGAGAACGTTATGCCGCGATTTTCTATTATTGTACCGGTGTATAATGTGCAGAATTACCTCGCGGCGTGTGTCAAGAGCGTGGCGGAGCAGGCGGGGGAGCGCGATTGGGAGTGCATCCTTGTCGATGACGGCTCGACCGATCTGTCGGGCCAGCTTTGCGATGCCCTTGCCGCTGAGATCCCCGGTCTGCGGGTCATCCACCGGGAGAACGGCGGTCTGGCCGCTGCGCGCAACACCGGCCTGCAGGCCGCGCAGGGCGACTGGCTGCTGTTTTTGGACAGCGATGACGCCATGGCCCCCGGCCTGCTGGAGGCACTGCGCGCCGCACTGCCCGCCCACCCCGGGTATGACTGGTTCATCGGCCGTCATCTGGAATGGCAGCCGGACGGCAGCCTGACCGAACACACGGGCCTGCATCTGGTGCCCGGCCCCTTTGACAGCACCGACTATGCGGCCCGCCTCAAGGCCCTGTACAACGCCGGGCACTGGTCGGTCTGGAAATACTGCATCCGCCGGTCCTTTTTGCAAAAGACGGGTGTGCGGTTCCTGCCCGACTGCTGCTGGGCCGAGGACTGGCCCTTCGATCTGGAGCTGCTGCTCCACTGCGAGCGGCTGTACTTTTTGGATGTGGTGTTCACCCACTACCGCGTGGGGCGGCAGGGCAGCCTGCTGACTGACGCGAAGAACCTGCCCAAGCGGTTCCGCGGCATGGCGGCGGCCCAGCGGCGGCTGGCGAAGCTTTCGGCCAGCCGCGCGGTGGATGCCGCGACCTATGCCGTCATGGAGGACGCGGCCGCCGATGTGTTCTGGCCGCAGGCCCGCACGGCGGCGGTAAAGGATGCCGCCATCCGCAAAGCGTGTCTGCCCTATCTTGCACAACTGCGCCCGCTCTACGCCTGCGGCACCGAGGTCACGACCCGCCGGGATTGGCGGCTTTTCCAAAAGCTGATGCAGACCTTCGGGCCGAAATTTACCCTGTGGGCGGCGAGCCGCCGCTAAAGGCTTCCCCCAAGGGGCTGCGCCCGCAGGCGCGTGTCGAAGCGTAACCGCCGTAGGCGGCTCTTGACGCGGAGACTGAAGCTGTCGCCGTAGGCGACTGATGAGGGCTAACCTCGCCATCACCGCCCATTAACGGCTTACAACTCATACTCTCCCCTTATCCGGCCCTCCGGGCCACCTTCCCCCTCGGGGGAAGGCTTTTGTGAAAGGAACTGCCTTGCGTACCAAACGTACCTTACTGAATATGGCCTACGCTCTGGGCTCCAGCCTGCTTTTGCTGCTGCTGGGGCTTATCACGCGGCGTCTGCTGGTCGATAACTTCGGCCCGCAGATCACCACCGCGTCCCAGGTCGTCAGCCAGCTTTTCAACTTTTTCTCGATCGCCGAGTTCGGTGTCGGCAGCGTCATCAGCTACCGATTGTATGAGCAGATCGCCGCGAAAAACGAGGAAAAAATCAGCAAGTATATGTCGATGTACAAGTGGGCCTACCGGGTCGTTGGCATGGTCATTGCGGGGCTAGCGCTCCTCGGCGCGGTAACGCTGCGCTGGATCATGCCCGATGTGCCCCCCGCCACGGCCTACACTGTGTACGGGCTGAACGTGGTTTCGACGCTGTGCAGCTATTTTCTGATCACCCGCCGCCTGATGTACACCTGCACCCAGCAGGGCTACCGCTGCACCCAGATCGACTTCTGCTGCAATGTGCTGACAAGCCTTGCCAAGATCGCCGTCTCGCTCTGGTTTGCGAACTATGTGCTGTATTTCAGCGTGACGATTTTCTTCAATGTCATGGCCAACCTGCTCATTGCGCGGCGATTCAAAAAGGACTTCCCCTATGTGCATGATGTAAAAGTCACGGTCAACGACTTTAAAGCGCTGGGTATTTTCCACGATCTGCGGTATTTTCTGGTGCATCGCCTCTCCAACACGATCTACGGCTCGTCCGACACCATCGTGACCTCCCGCATGGGCGGCTCGACCCAGACGACCTTTCTGGGCAACTACAATACCATTTCCACCTCTGCCACCGACCTCGGCAACAAGGTCATGGACAGCTTTGCGGCCGCCATCGGCAACATCGTCTACGACAAATCTGCCGCCGCCAACGACCACGACAAGCAGGTATTCTGGGGCATGGACCTGTTCAGCTACCTGTTTGCCAGCTTTGTGGCCACGGCCTACTTCTGCCTGTTCCAGCCGTTCATGGCGTCCTGGATGGGTGAGCAGTGGCTGCTGCCCCTCGGCTTTGTGCTGGTGTTCTGCCTGAATGAGTACGTCGGCTGGAACCACCGGATGCTGGGGTCCTACCGCGCGGTGCTCGGCCATTTTGAGGATGACCAGTGGTTCATGGTCGCGTCCGCAACGGTAAATCTGGCGCTGAGCTTTCTGCTCTTTCCCCGGTTTGACATCACCGGCGCGCTGATTGCCACCGTGGTGGCCCACTGCATCATGTGGGCCGGGCGCATCCGGGTCGTTTTCCGCCAGTATATGCGGGGCGGCCTTGCGCACTACCTTGCGGTGCAGGCGCTGCACCTTGCCACGCTGGCTGCCTGCATGGGCGGCAGCTACGCACTTTGCGCCAAAATGCCCGGCGGCTGGCTCGGCCTTGTGCCCCGCATCCTTATTGTGCTTATCGTGCCCAATGTGCTGAATCTGGCCGTCTACGCTTGGGGCCGTGATGCCGCCTACCTGCGCCAGTATGCCGGCAAGGTAGCCAAAAAGCTGCTGAAAAAGTAACTTTCCTGCAAACAGGTGACTAACTATTAAAAGTCAAGCCCTAAGAGCAGAAAAATATTCTGGGGAAAAATGGGCGCACGAAGATAAGCC
>ENA-OQKH01000624-OQKH01000624.1-human-gut-metagenome-genome-assembly--contig:-NODE-624-length-22163-cov-3.395499_pt1 | contig 22163 bp, 14 predicted proteins | sample MGYA00242645_ERZ504791 | MGnify/ENA primary metagenome ERZ504791 (study PRJEB26092, sample SAMD00036388) | human gut metagenome | host: Homo sapiens | study: EMG produced TPA metagenomics assembly of... | reverse complement strand
AATGACCGCATTCTTCTCTTTCTTCAGCTGCTTGATAGCTTCTATCAGATTATTCATAATAATAATTTTTGTTTCTCTTCTTTCTTTAAAAATCTTTTGATAGTAATGATAGGCTGTTAATAGTGTGGACAAATTAATATGATTTTTCTTGCCCATGAAGTTATTAGTATCAGATAAAATTTTATCCTAAGGTTATTAACGTAAGAAATCAAAGTTATATCTATTGATAATAAGCCCCCTACTCTCTCATAACTTCACTTCATTAACATCTTGTTGATAAACTGCAAAGTTAATAACTTTAGAGAGATTAATCAGTGAAATAGGACTTAAAAATGTGTTTATACAGCCTTTGAAAATTCAGCTTAACTTTTTTGGTTTGTTCGTTATGCCTATCTGATATGCGTTACTTTGAATAATGCAAGTATTATTTCTAAAAATCTTTCCATACACTATTGACACCTTTTCAACGGTTATTAACAGGGATGTGAACGGAAAGAAGTATCTTTGCGCAGTGTGAGTCATTACATATTACACAGATTGACATAAAGCATATGAGCATGAATAGAAAACTGAAAATAACCGAACTCAATCGTATTAGTACAGAGGAGTTTAAGGAAGCGGAGAAGTTGCCGTTGGTAGTTGTATTGGATAATATTCGCAGTTTGCATAATATAGGTTCCGTATTCCGCACTTCGGATGCTTTTCGTATTGAATGTATCTATCTGTGCGGTATAACGGCTGTTCCACCCCATCCTGAAATGCATAAAACGGCTTTGGGAGCTGAATTTACCGTTGACTGGAAATATGTTGATAACGCTGTTGAAGCTGTTGATAACCTCAGGAATGAAGGATATACGGTTTATTCCGTGGAACAGGCGGAAGGTAGTATTATGCTGAATGAGTTGACTTTGGACAGAACCGGGAAATATGCCATAGTAATGGGGAATGAGGTGAAAGGTGTTCAACAGGAAGTTATCGACCATTCTCACGGTTGTATTGAAATTCCGCAATACGGCACGAAGCATTCTTTGAATGTATCGGTTACGGCAGGTATCGTTATTTGGGATTTATTCAATAAACTGAAATAAGAATCAAGAGGGTGCCTAAAAGCATACTGTAATCAACAGATATATGCTTTGATTATTAACAGAATTATCTAATTGATTTTTATTAGTTTATACTCTTACTTGTTTACGTTGCTAACAACGTTATCAACATGATATGAACCGGGTTTACAGTTGTCCGTTCTCTACCATCAGGATAACCCTTTCGGTGAGAGCATCATCTCCCGTAGGGTCATATTGTTTTTTCAGGCTGGCTCCGAACAATGCGGCAAAGGTTTGATAGAATCCGGCTTTGAAAGGTCCCATAAACGCTTTGACCAGTTCATAAGAAGTTGAATTGGTTTGCCGGTCTACCAACTTTATCAACAGCTTTCCCTGAGCAAAAGACAGTTTTTTCATGCGGGGGGTATATTGTTCTTTCAATCCTTTCTCCACAGCTTTCAAATGTTTTTGCCGTTCTTTTTCAGTAGGGATGGTTTGCAGATATTCGTAGGTTTCAATGATGGCACGGTTGATTTCTTTGGAAATGGGCAATACTTTTTTTACATCACGGATGAGTTTATAGTACTTTGCCATTTCACGCTTGTTTTTGAACTTAAGCGGTTTGAAGATATAGACGGTAGGAAGTTTTACGTATGGAATCGTATCACCGTTATAAATGCACATGGGGGTGAGGTAGATACTTCCGGACATATCGGTTTTGGGTTGTCGCTGGGCATGGCAGGTCAGGCTTCCCAATGAGAGAAACACAATGAGTATTACTATATTAAGCCGTATGTTCATGTCGCAAAAGTACACCATTCTGTGTAATGTTGTTGCATTGCTTCCGTTTTTCCTTGTTCAATTAACTAATTTAAGGTAACTTCGCTGTCCGTAAATTTGGAATATCCTATTATCAATGACAATAATCAAGGTAGGAGTTTTTATGAGTATGCTGTTAATAACTCCTATGCTTGTAGCTCAAAACGCAACTGTCTCTCTGTGGGAAGAAAATCTGGAACAGCTTTCTATGGATGAAGAAGAGAAAAATTGGGAAGATGAGTTGGAAGAACTTTCCAACCGCTTGCAAGAACCGGTTAATATCAATGTTGCCACTAAACGGCAATTGGAAGAATTTCCTTTTCTGACGGAACTTCAAATAGAAAATATTTTGGCATATGTGTATATACACGGACAGATGCAGACTATTTATGAACTGCAGATGGTGAAAACAATGGATAAGCAAACCATTGAATTGCTGTTGCCTTTTGTTTGCGTAAAAGTGGTTGAAAACGCTTCCCGTTACCCTTCTTTAAAGACGATATTGAAATACGGTAAACAGGAAGTGCTGACACGTATGGATGTTCCTTTCTATACCCGTAAAGGATATGAGAAAAACTATTTGGGACCTGCCGTTTATCATGCGTTGCGTTATGGTTTTCGTTACGGGGATTATTTGCAAGCGGGGATAGTGGGGGAGAAGGATGCGGGAGAGCCGTTCTTTGCTCTGCAGGATAAAAAAGGGTATGATTACTATTCTTTTTATTGTCTGTTCAAAAATTTGGGTAGAATGAAATCGTTGGCGTTGGGTAATTATAAGTTGAGTTTCGGCCAGGGGTTGGTACTCGGTACTGATTTCGGGTTAGGAAAGACTTTTTCTATGTCTGCGTCGGAATATCGTACGGGGGGAATCCGGAAGCACGGTTCTACGGATGAATACAATTATTTTCGAGGGGCGGCGGCAACAGTTGAAATTCTTCGTTTTTTGGAGTTTTCCGCTTTCTATTCACATCGTTCTATGGATGGAGTGGTAAAAGACGGGGAAATCGCTTCTATTTATAAAACAGGGCTGCATCGTACGGAGAAAGAAGCGGATAAGATGAATGCTTTTACCCTGCAATTGACAGGCGGTAATCTGACTTATGAGAAGAATAAGTTGAAGGTGGGTATAACCGGTATTTATTACTTTTTCAATCACCCTTATGAACCGGACTTGAAGAAGTATGCAAAATATAATTTGCATGGAAACGATTTTTATAATTTAAGCGTGGATTATAAATACCGTTCGGGAAAATTGGTATGGGTAGGAGAGGGGGCGGTGGGAAAGCAAGGTTATGCTTTGCTGAACCGATTGAAATATAAACTATTAACAGGTTATCAACTATTGTTGATTCACCGTTATTATTCACATGATTATTGGTCTTTCTTCGGTCGTTCATTCGGAGAAGGCAGTATGCCTCAGAATGAGAATGGCTGGTATCTGGCTGCGGAAGCAACTCCTTTGACGCATTGGACGTTTTTCGCTTCGTTGGACTTGTTTTCTTTTCCCTGGTGGAAATATCGTATCAGTAAATCCTCAAAAGGAATGGACGGGATGTTTCAGGCGGTTTATTCTCCTCGCAGAAATTTGAGCGTATATCTTAATTATCGTTACAAACAAAAGGAGAGGGATGTGTCGGAAACAGGAGGAAAGGTTACATTACCTGTTTATCATCATAAACTCCGATGTAGGCTTACTTATATGCCGGGAGCTTTTATGCATCGTATTACAATTGATTATAATCATTTTCGGCAGCAGGACGGAAAAGGTTATAGTTTTGAGGGAAAACAAGGATGGCAATGTACACAATCTTGTGCTTATACGTTTTCCGGTTTTCCTTTGGCTGTATCTGCGCAAGGTACTTATTTTTATACGGATGATTATGATTCCCGTATCTACGCTTCCGAAAAAGGGTTGCTTTATACATTTTATACTCCTTCTTATTATGGGAAAGGTTTTCGTTATTCGGCTCATGTACGCTATGATATGAACAAAACTTTTATGTTTCTCGTTAAGTTCGGGCAAACTGTTTACCGAAATCGCAAGACTATCGGCTCCGGTAACGATTTGATAGAGGGGAATAAAAAAACAGACTTGCAAATGCAGTTCCGTATTAAGTTTTGAATAATAAGTAAATACGCATAATTAGCTTATACTATCTGATATAAAATTTTCAATATTTACTTAACCGCGCTGTTTTTAGAAGTACTTATATGTTTATTTTCTATATTTGCCGCATTAATATAAATCATAGATAAGATGACTGTTATTTATCCGTCTCCCATATTCGGTCCTGTCCATTCCCGCCGTTTGGGAGTATCTTTGGGAATCAATCTGCTACCGGAAGACGGTAAGGTGTGTAGTTTCGACTGTATTTACTGTGAATGTGGATTTAACTCTGATCATCGTCCTAAAAAGCCGTTGCCTACGCGTGAGGAAGTACGTATTGCATTGGAAGCCCGGTTGCAGGATATGCAAAAGAACGGACCTGTTCCCGATGTACTGACCTTTGCCGGGAACGGAGAACCGACCGCACATCCGCATTTTCCTGAAATTATAGAGGATACGCTTGCTCTGCGTGATAAATATTTTCCGAAAGCGAAGGTGAGCGTACTTACCAATTCTACTTTTATTCATCGTCCCGCTGTGTTCGAGGCTTTGAACAGGATAGATAATAATATTCTGAAATTAGATACGGTGGATGAAGCTTATATCCATGAGCTTGACCGCCCGGCGGGACACTATTCCGTGCGTGAAATAATCGAGGGGATAAAAGCTTTTAAAGGCAATTGCATTATTCAAACCATGTTCCTGAAAGGCGGTTTTCAGGACAAGGACATGGATAATACGTCTGATAAGTATGTTTTACCCTGGTTAGAGGCCGTAAAAGAGATTTCTCCCCGCCAGGTAATGATTTATACTATTGACAGGGAAACTCCCGACCATGACCTGCAAAAAGCTACACACGAGGAATTGGACCGTATTGCGGCATTAGTGAAAGAGGCGGGAATAGCGGTAAGCGTTTCTTATTGATAAAACTTATCGGATTTATGCCTTATGAAAAACAGTTAAGGGGGATATCCTTCGCAGACGTCCCCCTTATGAATTTTGTAGAGTAATTTTATGAAAAAAAAATGAAAATTTGAGTTTTAGTTTTCGTCCTCGTCAATTTTTGCTTCCGCAATGATTTCTTCGGGAACTTTATCGCAACGAATGTATTTGTTCACATCATTTTCGTCATCTTTGGCTGTCCAAATCATTGAACCGCTTTCCAATAAGTCGGTTACGATATATTTATTGTTCCAGTCACCATTACCGAAATCATAGTCACCGCTGATGATAGAGCCCAGATAAGGGTCTGCTTCGATGCTGAAATTTCCGGTGATGTAACGGGCATACATACTGTCGAACTTCTGATACATCTCAAAAGTTTGTTCTTTACGGTTGAAAGTTATATAGCAGTATGTACCTTCTGCCAAAGGGGCTCCGTTCCATTCGGAGAGTTCCCACGTACCGTTCAGGTTGGCAGGGGTAACTTCCAAAGTCGGGATTACCGGTTCGTCGTCATCACAGGATGTAAGACAGAACAGGAAGGCGAATAAAGCCATCAGTTTGAAAATATTCTTCATATCGAATTTCTTGTTTTTATCGTTACTTAATACAGTTTACTTTTATATTCAATGTCCGGTCTGACGGGCGCGCATCTATTCCTTCAAGGATAATCGGAAAGGTAAACGATTTACCTTTTTCTGCAGGAATCAGTGATGCGTTGATTGTTACTACAATATCGGCTTCACCGCCCGGCTGAATAACTTCCGGTTCCGTACGGAAAGTCGCGAATTTAGGGATGATGAGAGCTGACAGGCGTAGCGGCTCGTTTCCGCTATTTCCACATAAAATCCGTTCCGAGGACTGACTGCCGCCACCCACTTCACTAAATTTCATTTGGTTCTGTTTCAATCTCAGTTTTCCCATCGCATACGGATAACGTGCCCACTCATCTGCTCCGGGAACGACATTTCCTACCAGCGTCAGGCGTGCCACCGGAGTTTTATCCGAGGAAGACAGATAAACGAAAGCATTCGTATCTATCGTTCCGGGGTGATTTTTCGGGTGATAAGTCAGAGAGATTGTCCGTGTCTCACCCGGTAATATATCTCCGGTACGTACATCTGCTACTGCACATCCGCAAGTGGTTCTTACACGTGTAATGGTAAGTGTTTTTTTACTTATGTTCTTGCATGTAAAACGGTACGTTTGCGGAGCGTCGTCCTCAGTCAGAGTTCCAATATTCAATACAGTTTTATCGAAACGCAGGATTTGTTCCGCCTGCTTCATTAAAGGCGGGTTTATCAGCGAATCGATTTTTTCCTGTGAACGGAAAGGGAAATCCTGGGCTGTCAAAGCCCGGGATTGTCCGACTCCCGCACAGAATATCAGTAACTGTATCCAAGTAATTGGTTTCATTGGTAATCTAAATTACATCCATCCGTTATCATTAGCATTCTTACGAACAGTAACGGCAATAGTCTGCTCGCTTCCGTTGCTTACTTTCACTGCGATATGGGCAGTACCGGTCTTTACTCCGGATACTTCCATGAATGTACCGTTAACAGCTACTGTTGCAATGGCTGCATCACTCGATGTACAGGTATATGTCAGGTTTTCACCGTTTACAAAATAGTAGGCAAGGTTGATAGTGGATTTATTGCCTTCGGCTACATAAACATTAGGTACTTTCATGTCCGAACCGCTTCCTTCGATATTGTTCAGCAGTAAGGCGGCATCTGTCAAACCTGTACCCATTTTACCTATATAGCTCAGCAAATTCATTTCATCGATAGAACCGCCTGACGGAGAAAGATGATTGCGGTAATATTTCTTTGTTTTTACATTCTGATACCAGCCGTCCACATCTTTTACGGATTCCTTCATCAGTTCTATAAACTCAGGCGCTTTGAAATGACGACGTTGCTTTACGGCGTACGACAGGCCTAATGCGGCTACGCCTGATATGTGAGGACAAGCCATGGAAGTACCGTCCATATAGCCGTAAGTGGCATTACCGTTCTTTATCCAGGTAGAAAGGATAGAACCGGATTTTGTCCTATTGATTTCTGTCCATTCTTCGGGATCGTCCATCGCAGGTGTATTGTGATATTCAGTGTCACCGCCGGGGGCACAGATATCTACGTTCTCACCATAATTGGTATAAGAAGCCGGAGTGAAATCAGCAGCTACGGCAGCTACAGTAACGCATTTGGTATATCCGCCCGGATAACCCGGTATACCCGCATATTCATTACCTGAGGCAAAAACAGCGATACCACCGTCAATTACTCCGTTAGGAGAGCCGGCATTGTTGAGGAAGTAATCTATTGCGTCTTTTTCCAATGGATAGGTTTCTTCCCATTCTTTCTGAGTGGCCGGACCGGGTGTATAACCGTCTACCAGATTGGCATCGCCGGAGTTGTAACCCCAACTGCATTGCAAGATAACGGCACCATTGTCGGCAGCATATTTTATGGCTTTGGCTTCGCCGTCCAATGTAACGCCACCTTCACCGTCGAATACCTGGCAAGACATGAGCTTGACACCGGAGTTTGGTGTACCGTCTCCACCGGCTATGCCGGAAACACCTTCGCCATTGTTATTGACAGCGGCGATTATACCGGCTACGTGAGTTCCGTGACCGGTATCGTTGGCATCAGTCCAAGATATCAGCCCGCTGTTTTTCACGAAGTTATAACCGTATCTGTCGTCTTTATATCCGTTTCCGTCAGCATCTTTTCCGGCACGAAGCTGTTCTTTCTCATTAACCCACATGTTGGCAGCAAGGTCGGGATGTGTATACATTACGCCTTCGTCCAATACGGCAACGATAATGGAAGGGTCACCTGTACATTTTTTCCATGCTTCCAGACAGTTAACGTCACATCCTGTTACCGATTTGGCATTTGAATTACCAAAATCAATGTCTCCTACGTTATTGAGATTCCATTGGGTTACAAATCCCGGGTCATTGGGCGCTGTACTAAGTGTACGTGTAGCTGCTGTTTTTTGCAGTACAGCTTCACTGGTATAAGTACGGTAATTACCGGAGTAAGCGCGTCTGATACGACTGTTACCCTGTACTTTAGAAATTTCTCCCAATTTGGAAAGACGGTTGGCTGCTTCCTGTAAATCCGTATTTTCATCGAATTTCACCAAATACCACAGGTGTAATCCTGCGGCACGGGTACGTTCTTCGTTTTGTTGGTCTACGGGGAAGATGCGCTCAAAGTGGTATCCACCCAGAATTTCCAGAACCTCGTCGGTAGATGGGATTCCTGAACGGGTCATTGCTCCGCCGCTTCTTGTGGCACGTGTCATTGTTTGGTCGAGGATGTCGGTCATTTCAGGTTTGAACTTAATCAGCAACTCACCTGAAGTGACATCCGCCGGAAGTTGAACTTCCGTCCCCCCAGTAGGGGTGGACAGTTGTTCAATGATTTCCTGATCCGAACAAGATGCCAGTGTCAAAGCAAACAGTGCTACGTATAAGAATTTTTTCTTCATTGTTTCTTTTTAAAAATTGTTCTTGTTAATGATATACTCATTTCGGAGCTTTTAGTTGGCTACATATCTCTTATAGTATAATGGATATGCTACACCTTCTTCGTCCTTTTCACCTGTAGTACCGTAATAATATTTATAATCAAATTTTACGTTATCTATATTATTGAATCCTACAGGTTGAGATTTTGAGTCTTTTGCTTCATCTTCTTGAGCGAAAATGAAAGTTTCCGGACTCCATTCTACAAAGTAAGGATGGAATAATATCCATTTTGGTAATGCTCCTGTCAGATAATTTAAATTGAAAGAGAATGCACGAGCGTTTGGAAGTACACGTGGAACATCTTGTCTTGTTACATTTTCAAAGACCACTGTTTCACCATTGCTATAAGTCACTTCCTTAATTTCTGTACTTGGTTTTAACCAACCACAGGTATCTGCAGATATTTTAGTAAGGTAGATTGAAGGCTCAGCTTTAAGTTGATCTTCTGTGAAGAAATCTTCATCTTGGTAATGTTGAATGGTTAAAGCATTGCTCACTTCATCATCATCAGGTAACTCTCCCTCAATATAATTATAAGAAAGTGACAGTTCTCTCAGGCTATCCCAAGTCAATAACTTCATAAATGCATTCTTGTCTGCTATATTATTGAGGTTAATATGTAAACCGACTTTCTTACCATTGTATTCATTAGTTCCGCTGATTTGGCTCAATTCTTTTATTATATCTACACGGCGACATCCGGTTAAGCTTAATGCGGTTAATTTAGGGAAGTTTTCTTGATTTACTATATCGGTAACATCCGATAATTTATTGAAATCATTACTTGCCAAATTCAACGCCTCTAAACCTGCATAACTTTCGTCAACTTTACCACCTAATTTGATGAAGTCTTCAGGTAATCCATTCAGACCTAAAGCATATACAGATAGTTCTTTCAGATGTTTTAATCCACAGATTTCTTCACCTAAAGAAATGTTACGGATTTGCCAGTTTGCATTACTTTGAATAGAGAATGATTCCAGATACTTCAGATAACGAACTTCTTTAGGTAATGTTTCACCGTCCTTTAGGTCGATTAACATGAACTGTACAGAACGTACACGGCCGATGGCGTTCTTATCTCCGTTAGGAAGTTCATCGGTAGCCTCCCAAAGTTTTACGTAGCTCCAGTTCAACATGCTTTCACTGGTATCGAATCCTACCATACTCTGAACTTTTTCATTGATGGCAAGGATAGCGATTGAGTCACCTGCGCGGTCATCTGTAATTCTCAAAGCAGGTTTCTGATTTACGGTTAAGATAACTTCACCGGTAGGATTACCTTCGTTGTCTACCAACTGTTCGTCAGCATCTTGAGGAACTAAACGGATTTTTGCAACGCGTGTGTAAGGAGCAATATTCGTTTTCCATTTGAAGCGTACTTTAACGGTACGTGGACGATATCCTCTGTCTAAATCAATCTTTAAATCAGATTCTTTAGGTAGGGTAATCCAATCTTTTCTATCGGATTCCATTTCCTCTTTCTCTTCATCTGTCATTGATTCGGCAAAAGAATACTCTATGTCACTTTCTATTTTGAAAGCGACGTTGGCAGAAATCGTTACATCAAAATAACGGTCGTCATATCTGGCGGAGTTTTCTATTTCTATTGTAGGTTCTTTCAACAAGATTTGTTTGCCATAACCAAATTGAGTTACTTTAATCAATTTAGGTTCTTGCCCCTCTACAGAGAAACGTATCTGTGCTTCGCGGGATACTTCCAATAAGGTAGAGTCAATAGCCAGGCTACAGTCTGCCGAACCCAAACCATTAGCAGGAGATATAGATATCCAGGGCTGGGATGAGCTTGCCACCCAGCTGTTATTAGACGAAACAGCAATCTTTTCTGTTCCTCCTTCGGCAGCGATTGTAATTTCCTCTCTGTCTACCGCAATGCCACCGGAAATTCCTGTTTCATCATCATCTTTACACGAAGTCATAAACCCCGTACAAAGAATCAGTCCTAATGTTATTTTACTTAAATATTTCATTAATCGAATCTTTCTTATTGTTTATCGTTTAATATCTAAAGCGTCACAACCGCGAATGTCCTGTGTTTTGTCATAAATCAGCATATACATGCCTGCTTCAATGTAAGGACATATACTGGTGAGGTCAATAGAGATATTCGGATTGTCTTTGATATCCAAAATCCAAAGTTTAGGTGTCATTTCCTCATTTACTTTACGGATATCGTTTGAACCGATCTGTAATTGAAGAAGGCTCGGACATTTTGTGATTCCGGTCGGCCAATCACGCAGACAACGTTCACCGGCAGCATTACGCTGATGGCGAATACCGAAAGCTTGCAGCACACTACTGTTCAATGGCTGAGTTGGGAACTCAGAGAAACGGTTGAAACTTACGTCCATATTGGTTAAGTAAGGCAAAGTTGTCGCACGGAAGTCATCGGACAATTCTGTCAGCTTATTGAAACGTAGGTCGATAGTGCCTAACAGATATGTGTTCTTAAACTCCTTACCATTTCCATCTTTACTTGATAATGAATATTGAGGGATTTTCTCTAATAAGTTATTGTTCAGCGTAATCGTAGTAATCGGTGAGTTTGCTTTGAACAACTCTGTAGGGAACTTGCTTATTTTATTGAACGACAATGTTACAGTAGAGGCGTTGATTCCTGTATAAGAATTCTTATCTTCAGGAGCTATGTTTTCACCACTCTCACTACCAATTTCATTATAAGAGAAATCTACTGATCCCATTACATATACCGAACCAGCGTTAAAGATATTAGGAATATATTTCAGCTTATTATGAGCGAAACTTAAACTTTCTACTTGGTCAGTAAAACCACAAAAGTCTTTTGGAATTTCTGTGATTTTATTGTAATTCAGATTTAGCTGAGTCAATTTAACATCTTTTCCAAAAGGTTGTAATGTTTCTATTTTATTAGACATACAATCCAATAATCCTAACTTCTCCATATTATGTAAACATCCGGTTGGAAAGTTTACCAAGTTATTATAGCTCATATAAAGAATTTGGATTTTCTTTGCAGATTTACACTTATCAGGAGTAGCTAATCTTTTCCAGTCTTCAGTTAATTGATCACCAGTGCCATCTTTTGTTCCATTTAAGCCGTCAATACCTCTACAACAAGCTATATTCAGTACTTGCATTTCCGGAATCTCATATAAAAAATCCGGTAATGTTGTTAACTTGGGGCAGTTATACAATTCGATATCTGTTAATTCTGTCATCTTTTCCCAATCCAATTCGTCTGCTGCATACTTTTTAGCATATTCAGAATTTGGATCTATCCAGTCTGTACAGATATTCTCAGCAAGGAGCGGGGAATTACCCATATAGAATTGCTGTAATTTTGTAAGACGCATTACAGCTTTTGATATATGTGTAATCTGGTTAGTATAGTTTCCTATTTGCGTATCTTTCAAATGAATGCGATTGTCCTTTTTAATAGCTTTCATTTTAGGATTGCGGTTAACTGAGTTTTGTAACAATTCAGACATTTCTATACGCGGGTCATAATCCAGAAACATTTCTTTGTAGTTCATGCGTACTTTTTGTTTCTGTGATTCTTGCATATTTTCGTTGGTAAACAGTCTGCCACCTGCAGTTTCGCTATGCGAACCAAGGGCAAGAACTCTCAGCTCAGTCAATTGTCCGATAGCATCAGGTACTTTACCTTTTGCACCAAAACCTTCAATACTAAGTCCTGTTACACGGCCTTCGTCATCCAGTGATACGCCCGGTTGATCACCCCACATATCCAGTTCTTTGTTGAAGTTCCAATTAGTACCTTCAGGACTGCCGATACCGTGATATCCCCAGTTCTTACCATCCAGATTTTCCCAAATTTCTTTCAGAGCTAAATAGTCTTTAATATATTCAGCTGTTTCAGAAAGTTTAATAGGAACAATAGCTCCCTCAGTGAATTCATTATCTATAATAGTAAACTCATCACCTTTAACATTAGTAGCTGCTCCAAGAGTGGAAACTATAGCACCTTTTTTAGAATAAGTAATGTATTCGGTAACTTGGTAAGTACCTACCGGTAACCATATCGCAGAGTCACATTTTGCCGTACCGATGTCCATATACTTATCATCGGCATTGTCGGGATTTTGGTGTTCTATGGATTCTTCTTTATACTTTACTTTTAATCCTTTGATGGTAGTAGGGACACGTGTAAAGGTATTGGTTACGGTTACATCTATGATAGCAATGTTGCTAAATAGATATTCTTTTTCGTCATCTAAGCTGGCACGTGTGGTAAGCCCGTCTTTAATAAGTTTAAAAGTAACGCTTCCACGAGCTTGTACATCTGCTGTCAAATCTTTTATGGTAAGTCCTTGTGAGATAACAGAGAATGTTTCGTTATCACTGGCAGATATACTTATAACAACCTTATCCAGTTTATCCAGTAGTTTGTAACCAATGATTTTATAGTCACCTACTAATAACTGTAATTTGTCACTTCGCATGCCATATTCAGCATTGCTTTCATTATAGGCATTCAATACTAAAGTTTGAGTGATACTCTTACCATTGTATTGCATCTCTATTTCAACCTTTTGTACATCACCCAATTTACTCAAAGTTGTAGCACGGGTTGTCGTATTCGATTGGTTTTCCTCCTCTTGTACATAGGATGCTGACTTGTAAATCTTGAATTGTACGTAGCCATACTGACTGCCTTGCAATTCGTCTTTATCATCAGAACATCCACCCATCACCATGCCAAATAGCATGGTGAAGAGCGATACAAGAAATAGTTTCCAATTTATAGTTCTTTTTGAATTCATTTATTATGTCTTTTTACAGTATTACTTAATACGTATTTCGTTTAAGTATTATTTAATATCCTTTTGTCTTTTCAATTTTGTAACAAAAGATAGAAAGATAAAAAATGATCAGATGTTTAATACATTCCAATATTTAATTCTATGGCAAAGTCCATAGTGTCAAAATTTCCAATACCAGCCATGATTTGATCAAAGGACATACTACTTGGGTATCCTGTTAATACCATATATTCTTTTCCATCAATAGTCTTATTTGTAATTTGGATTGTACATAACTCCAAAATCATGTCCTGCTGGTATTGAATTTGTTTGGATACAAACAGATTTATTATGTTCTAAAAGAGATTTTGAAAAACTTGCATCCCAAGCTATAGAAGCTATTTGACCGGGGTATTCTGATATAGAAATTGTTTGGTCACTGTTGTCAAAGGGAATTAAATCCTCTTCTTTTACTGTAGTCCAATCAATAATTTCTTGATTTGTATAAAATCCTTTAAGAATAATTTCTATTTCTTCATTTTTGGGTTCTTGAGTAAAATGAGTCCATATGTAATCAGTATATTCGTCATTCAGATAATCCATCGGTGCGCCATTATCACTATCTCTAGTGAATAGAGTTGCTTGGAGATCAGTATCTTTTATTTTGTTCCAGATTACTTCAGGAATTACTAATATTGCCGCTCCTCTTAATTCAGCTCCTTCCGGAAGGGCAGCAACTGTTAAAGTCAACTTAGTACCTTCTTCTACTACTGTTACCCAATCAGGTTCTTGAGTTACATCATAAGTATAGAAATAAGTACCCATTGCAGGAGTTTTTATTTCTGTGATTTTTAATACATGGAACTTATCATCACGAACAGTTATAGTTGAACTCAATTGATTTTCATACTTAACTCCTTCAGTACCCTCTATACTTCCACTACTTGTTTCAGTGAATACTGTTCCCTCAGGATTTACAGTAAGCGCATTGATATATTCAGGTTTAAACAAAAGAACATTTTCTTTTAATCCTTCATAAGCAACAGGAACTGAAACATTAATAAGTCCTTCATTGGTAGTTTGTACACCAAATACTAACTTGTGACCTTTTTCGGTAGAGATTGAATATTTAGGATCAATACCTTCTGTGTTATCGTTGTTGAAAGTCAAATTGAATTTACCTTCTCCTTTATTTTCAACTTTTATCCAATCCGGATTTTCAGAGGTAGAAATACCTACTTCGAATTCAGATTCGGTAAGGATTGTAGTATAGACAACATCTATTTTTTCATAGCCGCTACCTTTAATGATGATTGGGTTTTCTGTATTATAAACATTACCATTCTCATCTTTGATGGTTAAGCCATTGAATACTTTTTTAGGGCGAGTAATTTTGTAAATTACCTGCTCTTTTTCACCCAGTGTTAATGTGATTTCTGCCACATTATCATCCGAATAATTTTGTCCGTCACCGGAAATTTTAGCGGTGATAGTTTGCTCACCGGCTTTACCTGTTATACTGCTTTGCGTAAACTCACCATCAACAAATTTACACCATCCGGCATTACTTGTGAGTTTCCAGTCTACAGTTGCTTTGAAAGAAATAGTTATAGTTCCATCTGCATTACAAGTGGCTTCCTGTAATGTAGGAAATTCAATTTTTTCACCTGGAGTATTTTCTCCATCATCGTCTGAACAACCTGTGAATGACACAATAAACATCATAGCTAATGCCATGATCCAACTCATACTTTTTAAATTTAATGCTTTCATAATTGTATGATTTTAAATGTTAATATCCTTGTTCTTTTAATTTTTCGGCCTCTGCTTCACTAATCCATTCGATTACATTAATGAAAGTACCTACTGTACCATATTCCGAACCATCTTTATTATCGACACTTACTGTAACGAACTGTAAAAGGTAATTCTCGCAAGTTCTATAATAAGAAGTATAGCTTGTAGGCTGATTCAATAATAAATTGCCATTACCGTAGATAGTTCCGAAAGCTTCTCCTGTACTACCGCACACTTGCTCTTTCATTTCAATCAGTGGTTTAAGCGGGTCTTTGGTATTGAACTTTATCTTTGTATCATATCCATCGTAGTAGATGCCGTGTAGGATAATTGTATTTTCTTCTTCCGCAACGTCGGAAGTAATCAGACGCATATCCACATTTTGATTGGGTATGTCGTTACCGCCAAAGAAAGTAGAAGTAACCGTACAGTATCCTGTAAAGTTGTTGATGTCGAACGGACAAACTTTCTGCAGTACAACTTTAGTTTCGGTGCCGTACATTTCCCACTCGTTAGATTCGGGAATGATGAGGTGCAGGGCAAATCCTAATGAATCGGTAGGCTCGATACTCTCATAGTTACCTTGTACTTCCACATTGGCTGCCATTTCACCGGCTTTGATAGTCACTGTATTTGAAAGGAGTTTATAGTGCTTTCCTTCGACAGCGTTGCTCTTCTTGTCTAATATCTCGACAGCGAAAGTACGATCGTAATCGGCAGGTACAGTGGCTGAAACGGGGACATTGAATATCTCATTGCTTTCTTGCACACCATACTGGTAGAGCGTGTCGGAAAACATAAGATAATTAGGTCCGCTGTATACCACCTTGTCCTGTTCGCATCCGACAAGGGCTATCAGTGCAGCAACGGCTGTAATACATCCAAATAATAATTTTTTCATTATCGTATGTTTTTAGTCTTATTTGTTACTTTCATTAGGTTCCACTTCCGAGTCCGGAGCATCCAGTTCGTGCTGAGGTATCGGCCATACGAACATAGGATCGTCCGCTTCCACTTTCAGACTGCTGCCGTTGGAAAGTGACTGGTCTTGCGGTTCACGTTTGAAACCTTTGTGCCAGCGCTTCAAGTCTTGCAGGCGGAAACCTTCCATATAGAGCTCTTTTACGCGTTCTTCCTCAATGACTTTCATTGCGTTTTCTTTGTCACCCATAGGGGTAGAACCACCATATGTAGCGTAACGTGCCGCACGGATAGCGGTAATGTCTTTTCCTGCTTCAGCGGTCTTTCCTGATTGTACGTATGCCTCGGCACGTATCAGATATTGTTCCGACAAACGGAGTACTTTCGGCATGGTAACGTGAAGAATCTTGTAATTGGTGAACTCTTCGTTACCGAAATACTTAATCAACAACGGCCAGGTAAGTCCGTGGCTGTATCCGGTAGTGAAAGACTGGAAGAAAGTGGAAGCACGCAAGTCATTTGCATCGTATAGATTGATAGCCCACTTTGCAGGAACATAATCCGGACGCAGAGTGGTGTAATCGTAGTTCGCAAAAATAGTTCCTAAACGGCCGCCATAGGAGTTGATAGTGAAACCAACTTTCCAGATAGCCTCGGTGGAGTGGTCGTTTGTCCACATATATTTATAATAGCTGATGCCGGAAGAAATCTGCTGTGTACAGCTTGACAATGTGTAATAGCCGCTTTCAATAACCTTGGTAGAGTATTTGATAGCTTCGTCCCACTTTTTCATGTAAAGAGCTACACGGGCACGCAATGCGTAAACGGTGTATTCGTTGAAGTACGGAGTATCGTATAATGCACCGCTGAAATCTTCTTCAAGTTCCAGCAAATCGGCTGCACGGTCGAGGTCGTCCAATACAAACTGATAAGAGTCTTTTAATGAAGAGCGTTTCATTTCCTCATCACCGCGATAGTGTTGACTAAGGATAACACCCAGCTGACTGGCGGCATCTTCGTCGCTTTCGTATGCCTTGCAGAACAGTTTAATCAGTTCCGAGTAGGCCAATGCACGAGCGAAATAGGCTTCACCGCAACACTGATCCAATTTGTCGAGGGCTGTATCGTCCGTTGTGTTCTTTCTTACATTGTCTACTCTGTCGAGCAGGAAGTTACAACGGTTGATAACTTCGTACAATGAACCGTATACGGCTTCAATATCGGTATTGGTAGCCAGGATGTCTTTCCAACGCCAGATATCGCCGTAGATATTCGTATTGCCGTTTATTCCATAAACGAGGTCGGTCTGCAAATCGGGCAACAATGTAAGGTTACCGGAGTACAGGTATTTGCTCTTGTAAGCGTCGTAAATACCGATAACAGCCAGGTTTACATCGTCTACCGTCTGAATGGCCTGGTCGAAAGGCACTTCGTCTTCAGGCAGTTTGTCCAAACAGGAAGTAGCGGACAACATCACGGCAGCCAACATTATATATAATCTGAATTTTTTAATCATCTTTCTTTCTGCTTATAATATTAGAATGAAACTTCAATACCCAATGTGAACTGGCGTGATGCCGGATATTGTGCTCTGTAAATATTGCTTGCAACTTCCGGGTCGAGTCCTTTGAAACCGGTAAAGGTCAATAGATTCTGACCTTGCAGGTAGACACGTGCGGATGTGAAGAAGTTGGTTTTCTTCAGCAACGGCTGAGGAAGTGCGTAAGCCAGCGTCAGGTTCTTCAAGCGAAGGAATGAAGCGTTTTCGAGGAAACGGTCATCGAGTTGGGCAACCACTCCGTAACGGGGAATGTCTGTAATGTCACCCGGCTTTTTCCAACGGTCGTACAACAGGCGTCTTGACTGGTTGTATGCGCTGTACAATCCGTTGCTTTCTTCGAAGAAACGGTCGTTGTTCATTACCCAACGGTCGGCCATCCAGCTGAATTGGGCAGATAATGACAAGCCTTTCCAACTGAAAGTTGTTCCGAAACCGCCGGCCCAAGGAGAGTCAAAAGTCTTTCCGGTCATTACTTTGTCTTCTTCGCGGAACTCGGTGGTTATTTCACCGTCTTTAGTGTACCACAAGGCATCACCGTTGGCAGGATTTACTCCGGCATAGCGGTTCAGGAAGAATTCGTGTACCGGGTGGCCTACTACGTATTTCAATCCGGTAGTAGAGTTCACATATTCCTGTACACCGTTATAGAGTTCTACGAGCTTGTTCTTATTATAAGATACATTGACATTCAAATTCCAGGCAAAGTCTTTGGTACGGATTACATCACCGTCTATTGAGATTTCGACACCACGGTTTATCATTGCGCCGATGTTTTCCCAACGGGAACCTTCGCCGGTTACGGCGTATGATTCTGGAACGTACATCAACATATTGCTTGTCTTCTTATGGTAGAAGTCGATGTTCAGGTTGGCACGGTTGAAGAAGCCCAGACGCAGACCGACATTGTTTGCCCAGGTCTGTTCCCAGCCTAAATCTTCATTTCCGCTCTGTTTCGGATAGATTCCGGCTTCGTCATTGTAGTTAGGACCGCCGGCAACCAATGCCAAGTGGTCGTAATTGGGTATTTCCGAGTTACCGGAAGTACCGGTACTCAATGCGACTTGTGCGCTGGTAAGCCATTCGATGTCTTTCAGGAAAGCCTCGTTCTTGACATTCCACATGAAACCCAACGACCAGAACACACCCCAACGGTGGTCTTTACCGAAACGTGAGGAAGCATCGGTACGGGTGGCAACTTCTGCGTAATACAAATCTTTATAATTGTATTCACCACGGAAGAAGAATGACAGGTATGAATAAGAGTCATTGGAATCCGCCCATGAAGAAGCGCGTGTACCGGAAGTTACATTCGTTAATTTGTCATTGGCTTGCCCGCGGGTAATTACCTGGAAGCCTGTTGACTGATAGTCCACCGCTTCTTGTCCCAACAGGAAGTTGAGCGAGTGGTCATCGTTCAATGCCCAACGGTAATTGACGGTAGTAGTTTCACTCAATGTAAGAGCGTCTGAGGAGTTACGTCCGGCAGAACCGTTTCCGTCATTAATAATATAGCTGGGATATGACCGCATGAAAGCCGTAGAGTGAGAGTAGTCTGCACCGAATTGCGTATGAATGGTCAGGTTCTTAATCGGAGTAATGTCTGCAAATACGGTAGACAGTACTTTATACTTCTTATAATTAACCGGATTGTTGTTCATCCACTCAATAGGGTTCTGACCTGTTCCCGCCCAAGTTCCGTTGTTTTCGGAAGCTAAAGAACCGTCTGCATTGTACGGGTTCCAATAAGGCAACATAAAACGGGAACCGGAAATAGGAGTATAGAGCGCCATTTCTCCCTCTTCCGCCTGCTGAACTTCTTCGTAAGCGGCCATGGTGTTGGTTCCGATTTTCAACCAGTTGCTGGCTTTTACTTCTGCGTTGGCGCGCATATTGTAACGACGGAAGGAAGAGCTTTGGGCAATACCGTCCTGGTCGTAGAAACCTCCGGAAACGTAATAGTTCAAGCGTTCGGTAGCGCGGTTTACAGAGAGTTCGTAATTCTGCAGCGGAGCGCGGTCGTTAAATACTTCGTTCAGCCAGTTTACATTGGTACGTGAAAGGATTTCATAATCCTGTCCGGTATCCAGACCGATTTCTTTCTCAAACTGAATACGCTCGGGAGTGTTCATCATTGTCCAGTTGTCGTTAGACGCCAACTGTGAGAAACCGTACTGAGCACGCAGCGTTACTTTAGCCTTATCCATTGCCAGACCGCGTTTGGTAGTGATTACAACCACACCGTTTGCGGCACGCGCACCGTAGATAGATGTTGAAGAAGCATCCTTCAACACGGAGATAGATTCGATATCTCCCGGGCTGATTGTGTTAAAATCCGAACTGGAAATAGGCACACCGTCCAGAATAAACAACGGGGATGTACCCGAATTGATAGAGTTGGTACCGCGAATCTGGAATACCGCCGCTTTGCTGGGCTCTCCGGAATTGGAGATAACTGACAAACCCGGCGTCTGTCCCTGCAATGCCTGGTCGAACCCGGCTGCCGGTACATTTTCCATTTTTTCCGATTTTACGGTTGATACAGAGCCGGCAATCGTCCCCTTTTTGCGGACTCCATACGCTACTACCACTACCTCGTCTATTAACGCGGCATCCGGAGCAAGACGAACATTCAGCGTACCGGTCTTGGCGCTGACTTCATGTTTTTGCGATTGCATACCGATGTACGAGAACAGTAAAGTGGCTCTTGCCGTACCTTTAATCTCAAGACTGTAGTTACCGTCAACGTCGGTTACTACACCATTTGTGCTTCCCTCTTGCAAAATCGACACACCAATCAACGGTTCATTATCCTCTTGGGAAATGACCTTACCTTTTACAAAGAATCCTTGTGCAAAAGCAGATTGAATAGTCAATAATGTAAGAAAGACAAACCAAAGAATTGATTTTCTCATCCTTGTCTTTAAATTATTATTGATTAAAATTAAAATTGATAAATATGCTGTTGTAGAATTTTTGGAATAGTCTTCTTCTTAACGTGAAATCTCATCACGCTTTTTTACGTTTCTCCAAACAAAAGATAGACTGTGTACAGTATTGTATTTCATAAAATAAAATCTATTATATAAACCGTTGCAAAGGTATTAAATAAACTAACAGCATCATTAATAAAATAGCAAATAATTATGTATCGAATTGTAAGTTTATAAAGGGCTTATGTTATTAAAAAATAGAAAAAGGACAGATGATTATAGAGTGTATATCGAAAAGATAAAAAAATAAGTGATATAAAGTGTGAAAAGCAAGTGGATGTGTGACAATATGTTTGTATAAACATGTAAGGTTAAAAAGTGTTTCGTTTTATCGCTTTCCCCATAAATTCAAATTATAGGTTGCTTCTACCCGTTTTTCAATATTATCGGGTAGGGTAGGGAAGAAATCCATGCCGGTAATACGCTCTACTTCATCCACACTATTAACATAAGCATCTAAGGGATGATTTCCTGATGTATTTTTATAAATAAACCCGATAGCTTTAGGCGGATTGCTGTTTGTGCAGAGTATTACTTTGAAAAAGGCTTCAGGCACGGTGATTTTATGCTTCTTACCGATAGTACGATGCTTTTGCCGATAAAGGACAGGTCCGCAAACAATATAGATTTTTCCTTCTTTCTTCGCCCATAAGCGACAGGCTTCTTCCAACTCTTTCCAGTCGCCTCGGTTCAGATTGTGATTTTGAGGACAGATATTGGTCATGTAGAAGCTTTCCTGCATGGCTTTCCAATGCCAGCGATTATCGCCTGCAGGACACATATGTCCTCTGTCCATGCCGCTGCGTTTATAGTCATCGGTGGTTACGGCCTGGCTTTCGGGCAGGTCGGGATCGGGCAGGAATTTGTCGGTACGGCTTTCACGTTCTATCAGTTTTTCGGGAGTAAGTTCCCAGGCTACCCAGTTCGGTATTTTTGTTTCTTTGTTATAAGACACTGTATAGCCTTTACGGTACAATATCTGCTCCGGTATGTTTTTTAGGGGAGCGGGGTAGAGTACATTCTTTATGGATATTGCTTCGGTGGAGGTTGCTTTTACCGGTGTTTTTTCACTGAGTTCCGTTACGGCAGCAGGAAGATTAATATGCAAGGCTCCCGCTATGGGCTCATAGCAGATGCAAACGATGCATATTAATATAATCAAATAGAGTAACCCTTTGGATTGCTTTTGTTTTCTTCCTTTTCTTGCCATAATGGATAGTGGTGAACAGACTTTTATAGCAATTGTTTTGCTTTTTCCAGCGCTACATTGATGTTGGGACAAATATTATCTTTTCCAAGCAATTCATAAAAACCGGATTTCTCCAGGACATTATGTACTTTTTCGTTAACGCCGGACAATACAATCGTAATTTTCTCTTTTTGAGACATCTTACAAAGGCTTTCCAGATTATGGATACCCGTAGAGTCTATGAAAGGAACTTTACGCATACGTATAATACGTACCTTGGGACGATCACCGAGTTGCGCCATCACCTCCTCGAATTTTGTGGCGATACCGAAAAAGTAGGGACCGTTGATTTCGTACACCTCCACGCCTTTCGGTATAATCAGATGCTCTTCGCTTGTGGTAATATCCGATTCGGCGTTCGGATCTATCTCGTCTTTGATAACCGATATTTCGGTTGTCTCCATGACACGGCGCATGA
>ENA-OQKH01000601-OQKH01000601.1-human-gut-metagenome-genome-assembly--contig:-NODE-601-length-22927-cov-8.573698_pt1 | contig 22927 bp, 19 predicted proteins | sample MGYA00242645_ERZ504791 | MGnify/ENA primary metagenome ERZ504791 (study PRJEB26092, sample SAMD00036388) | human gut metagenome | host: Homo sapiens | study: EMG produced TPA metagenomics assembly of... | reverse complement strand
CGGGAGACATCCATGCCGCCCACGGTGATGCTGCCCTTCTGGTAGTCCCAGAACCGTGCCGCCAGCCGGGAAACGGTGGTCTTTCCGCCGCCGGAGGGTCCCACCAGTGCCGTGACCTCGCCCTGCTTTGCGGTAAAGGAGACATCCCGCAGCACCGTTTCGCCGGAGTTGTAGGCAAAGCCCACATGGTCGAACACGATATCGCAGCCCTGATTGGTCAGCTGCTCGCTGCCGGTCTGCAGGGGAGCGTCCAGAATTTCGTTCATCCGCCCCACATTGGTGCGCATGGCAATGACCGCCGCCAAATTCTGCAACGCGCCCTGCATAGGGTCGTACATCCGGGAAGCCGCCATCAGGAACAGAAACAGGGTCAGCACGTCGATACTGCCCTGCACCAGCAGCACCGCGCCGGTGAGTGCCACCGACGCAATGCCCAGCTTGAGCACCATGCCCGCAGAGGACACAAACAGCGCTGTTTCCAGCTCTGCCGCGATGGACTGCTTTTCCACAGCCCGAATTTTGTCGGAAAGACCGGACAGATACCGCTGCTCCGCATTGCTGGCTTTCAGGTCGCGGAGGGTTTCGATATATTCCTGAATGCCGTCCGCACAGACCATTTTCGCCGCCATGGTCTTGGCCTGCACCTTGTCCTGCACCCGGTAGCTGCCCACCACGATGGCAGCGGATACCGGGATGACCCACAGGGCTGCCAGCGCCATACGTCCGTCAAAGGCGAACAGGCTCAGGGCAATGAGTACCGTGGAGAGCAGGGAGCCGAACAGACCGGGGATGAAGTGGGAGCAGTCCTTTTCCAACACCTCGCAGTCTGCCATGATGGTGCTGGTCAGGTCGGCAAGGTCGCGCTTGCCGAAAAAGGACAGGGGCAGCTTGCGCAGCCGCTCCGCAAGGGTCAGGCGGCGAGTGCCGCTCTCTTTATAGGTCGTAAAATAAAAAGATCATGGATGCCTATCAGGGCATTGAGGACAAGTTCGCAGACAAATTTCTGGAGGAAGATGGTTCGCTGAAAACCGGTGGCATGGCAGAAAAAGCAACCGCAGCCTACCATAAGGTCGAAGATACCGTGGTCGGCGGTTATAAGAAGGTGGAAAATGCCTTCGTGGATGCATTCCTTGAGAAAGTGGATGAACCGGAATCCAAGGATTCTGAGGAAAAAAAGTAATGCCAAGCAGAGAACGGCAGGTACAGCTCAAATGTACCTGCCGTTCTCTTTTATTTTTAAGATTATAGAAACACAACGCCAATAAACTGTTTCACCGGTTACATGAGGCTACAGAACAATTTGTCACGCAGCGTTCTTTGAAGTCTGCCCCGAATTGCTATATCTTTACCAGAAACCACCTGTCTTGATTTGCAAAAAGCGGTCATGACTTATTCAGATTTCTCGCAATGGCTTTGGCTACCTCCGCCACATTAAGAGGCTTGGAAATATGACCGTTCATGCCCGCATCCAGAGAGGTCTGCACATCCTCCGCAAAAGCGTTGGCCGACAGTGCAATGATGGGGATTTCTTCTGCATCCGGGCGTTCCGCCTGCATGGCGCGGATGGCTTTTGCTGCCTGCAGTCCGTCCATTTTCGGCATCATAATGTCCATCAGGATAATATCATAGGTACCCGCCGGGTGATTGGCAAACAGGTCGACAACCTCCTGCCCGTCCGCCGCATGGGTTACGATCATCTCCGAATCCTCTAACAGTATCGTGGCAAGCTCGGCGTTCAAATCGTTATCCTCTGCCAGAAGCACCTTGATCCCTTTCAGGCTTTTGCGCTTTGCCGGCTTCTTTGTTTTTTCGACCTTTTCAGAGCTTGTCAGCTCCATGGGAATTTCCACGGTAAAGGTCGTGCCGACTCCTTTTTTGCTTTCCACCGCAATGGTTCCGCCCATCATTTCTACATATCTCTTTGTGATGGCCATACCCAGACCCGTGCCTTTATACTGCGTTCTTGCGTCGTTTTTCTCCTGCGCAAATTCGTCAAAGAGCTTTGTCAGGAATTCCTCGCTCATACCGACACCGGTATCCTGAACTCGATAGCAAACCACCCTGTGCTGTGCATCGGCTCCCGGACGGTTGCTCACATCCAGACGGATCGTACCGCCGTCATTGGTGAATTTTACGGCGTTGTTCAGGATGTTGACCAGAATCTCCCGGATGCGGACAGGTTCCGTCATGACATAGGGATTTTCCATCGGTTCACGGTGTACCTCAAAGTTCAGGCTCCGGTTCAGAAGGGTACCGTTTATGATCTCAATTGCACTATCCGTAACGGCGGTGATATCCGCCGGAACAGGGGAGAATACCACCTTTCCGCTTTCGATGCGGCTCAGATCCAGTATATCATTCAACAGGGACAGCAGATGATCCGAACTGTCCTCGATTTTTTTCAGGCAGTTGTGGATTTCGGGTACAGAATCCTGATGCAACGCGATATTCGTAAAGCCGATGATGGCATTCATCGGGGTACGGATATCGTGGGACATATTGGAAAGAAAGACACTTTTTGCTTTGCTGGCGGCCTGCGCCTGCTCTGCAAGGGTGGTCATTTCTTCTGCTTTCTGCTGGGCGGCAAGCTGTAATTTTCTGCGCGTCTGCAAACGGCTCATAATAATGATCAGCGTGACCGCCATACACGAGATAAATACGATGATAAGCAAAGCCGCAACCGGATGCAGGCGGAGCATGTCTGCAAAGGTCAGATTTGTCGCTTTATATGTGGTGTACTGCGCCGCAAGATCCTCGACAAGATTCTCCGGCATCGCGTACATTGCCTTTGTCAGGATACCTGCCAGCGCGTGATTTTCCGTGGAGGAAACCACCATGCGGTAGCTGAAGGTGGGCTGTTCCAGCGGCGTGTAGGTCAAGGTGCCTGTCGTGTCGCCGTTGACAAACGCCTGCGCCATATAATAGTAGACAAACGCTGCATCCGCCTTGCCGTCACGGACAGCTTCCATCATCTCCTGACGGGTACTGCACATCAGTTTTTCCGCACCGGGTGCCACTGCATCTTCGATCGACTTGGACGCGGTCTGATTGACCGTGGTGACGACATGGATGTTCCCGTCAAAATCTCTCCGCGTCACCCTTGCCATGCGCATCGTGATATAGGGTGCGGTCAATCCCCATTCTTTGGTTTCTGCGTAATTGTCCGTATCCAATCGTGCATCAATGCTGATGCCTACCGTGCCCTTACCGCTTTGATACGCGATATATTCATCTCTGGTTGCGGGGACAAGAAATTCATAGGAAAGCCCGGCATAGTCCGCTATCTTCCGGAAATAGTCCGGGAGAATGCCCTTTACCTTGCCATTTTCTGTATAAGAATAGGGATACCGGGTCGGGTCGCACAGGATGTGAAGGGGATTGCCCTTGGAATATTGGGCGATGATGCGCTTTTCTTCTTCCGTATACTCCAGACTTTTGGCTTGAGCGCTTTCGTAATTTTTGTTATAGAGGGTCGTTTTCCAGTCGCCCTCGGCGGCGTTCATCTGATCGATTGCATAATTTACCTGGTTCAGAAGCTCGGTATTTCCTTTTTTGACGATCACATAAAAATCACTGCTGCCGAATTTTTCAAGGATACGCTCGTTGTTTATCCTGCGCAGGGAACTGGTAACAATGGCATCGACCGTTCCGTCCTGAAGGGCCTCTGCCATCTTCTCAGTCGAATCGAAATAAACCGATGCGTAGGTAAAGCCTTTGGTCTGTGCATACTCTGCAAATTCAGCATTCCGGGAGTTTCCGTTCAGGAGTGCAACACGCATCCCATTGTAGGTACTGTATTGCCCCTCAACGATAGCAGTATTATCGCCGCGGATCGTCAGGATACCGTTGCTGGTTCCGATGGGACGGGAAAAATCAAACAATTCTTCGCGGTCAGGCGTTTTGCGGGCAGAAGTGACCATGTCGATCTCGCCGTCCAGCAGCATCCGCTGCATATCCTCCCAGCTTTTGTCATAGCCGATGTACTCATAGTCTGCATCCCAATAGCGCGCCATTAAGCGGAGGAAATCATAGCCGTAACCGCTGCGGTTTCCATCCTCATCCATCATGTGATAGCCGTCCATCGCAAAAAAGCCAACGCGCACATGCTCATGCTGGCTTTCCGCCTCTTCCGCACGCGCCGGGAAAGACAGCAGCGCCGTTAGAATCAGCATCGCTGTCAGAATGGCCAGCTCCCTGTAAACCCCGGCTCGCTTTACAAGATTCATAGTACAATCCCCCCTACCTTTACATGTATGACGCCTAAAAAAGCAAACAACGCTTTCAAGGTATGGCGAACCCATACCTGAAAGCGTTATCTAACCTTATAAAACAATATTTGCGGGCAACCGAAAACGGCAGAGCATTATAGTTGCTCTGCTCTGCGGTCAGTATATCTCTGTGCATTCAACCTTGTCAACCTCTGTTTTCAAAAAAGAACACAAAGCTACTGATGGCAGAAAAAGCAACATTTTTTTCTGGCAACTGGCTGACCCAATGGGCCCCTATAGCTTTGCGTCGCCGGCTTGCGCCGGGTTTGCTTATGAACTTGATAGCAGATATTATACCATATAAATCGTCGATGAACAAGTCAAAAATCAGAATAAAATCAAATAAATTCATTTTTTGCTTCTTACAGAAAAGTTGTACCGGAACACATTGCTGTTTGAAAAATGGGCGGCGTTGGTGATTCTATCATCCCTCTGATGCAGCCTCGCCCGGCTTGGTCGTGATGAGCTTATATACCGCAGTGTCCTTGGGTTCCAGCACCGCGAATAGCACTGCCATCCAGCCGTAATGCGGGATGTTCACCGCCTGCGCATAGTTTGGCGCCGTGTTCAGCACATCCCGCAGGATCTTCCAGATACATTCAACGCATTGGCTGTTTCTTTGTTTTTGCTCTCTTTGGGCGTTCGGAACCCCGACTCATATTGGGCAATGCGATTTGCCACATTTCCATCCAAACGCAGACGCTCACCCAATTCCCGCTGCGACAGTCCTCGATGTATGCGCACCGGCTTGATTTTCTCTCCCAGCTTCATAGCGCAGCCGATGTGCCCACTTTCAGAAGAATGTGAATTTACGCAAAATCCATGAGGTAGATTACGCAGAAAAAGACTGCAACAATTGTTGCAGTCTTTTTGGTTAGACATCGGAATCTGCCGTTTGGTCTATGCCTTTTCCTCAGATTACCTCCAATTCAAGCGTTTTGGCCGGCAGGCCTTTTGCTCTCACCGTGACCGTAATCTTTCCGGGGGCATCGCCGCCGCGGACCACGGCCAATGCCTTGCCGTAGTAGGTCGTGTGGGTATCGGAGAAAAAGTTTTCCCCCATGTTAGGACGTGCAGAACCAAGGGCCAGCAGCGTCCCGGCACCGTCAACCTCCACCGTGACCGCAGTATCCTCAGAAGATTTGGTGATGCCATCCGCCCCCGTCAGGTCAATGCTGATGTAGGCCAAATCCTGCGTTTTTGCCTGCAAGGTGCTTCGGTCGGCCACCACACGCAGTTCGGCAGGTCCTGCAGCTGTCTTCATGGAAGTCCGGCTCTGTTCTTTTCCCTCGCCATCGTAGCTGATTGCGGTGATGGTACCGGGCTCATAGACAACGTGTTTAAAGACAGCCTTGTATTCCTTCGTCTTTTTTCTGCCATAGGAATGCCCGTTGACAATGAGTTCCGCCGTTTCGCCGTCAGAGTAGACCGTGACCTTGGTTTTTTTGCCTTCACATCCGGCCCAGGACCAGCTTGCCACTGCGTCTGTGTCACGCCACATGGATTCGGAGCCGGTTTCCCCTGCGTGGGTATACGGTTCTACGCCGATGCCGGGGGTATGGTCCAGCCCCCAGATCAGCCGGTTCCACTGTACCTCGGGGCGAATCTTTCCGCAAATGTCGATCACGCCGCAGCCGGCGGAGATGATGGGCGCGTCCTGACCGGGATTTTTGAAGCTTTTGTAACGGACGGTACCGATGCCCGCCTCTCCCAGATAATCCCAGCCCGTCCACATAAAGTCGCCGATGACATACGGGAATTTTTTCACCAGTTGCCAGTTATGATACAGGTTCTTGGGCAGGGTCTCGGACCCGACAATGACGCGGTCGGGATGGAGTGTACCGTCCTTCTCGTATCGGGACGCGGCGTAGTTGTAACCGCCAATATCCAGATAAGAGAAACTCACCTTTGTGGCATCGTCCGCGGCAGGTTTGGCGGCCATTTTTTCAATCATACCCCCGGCCAGATTCATCAGCATGTTGAAGAAGGCGCTGGTGGGAACGTTGTCCATCGTCTGACTGCCGTTTTGATTCTCTTCTCCATCCTTTTTGTTGCCGTATATGCCGCCTCCCTTGGCCGACATACTGCACAGCATCAGGTTGACCCCCATCGTCACTGCTTTGTCCGGGTCCAGCTTTCGTGCCAGGACCGCTAATTTTTTACAGTACTCCTGTCCTTCGGGCATAGCCAGTTCGGAGATTTCATTTCCGATAGAGTTCATGACTACACTGGGATGGTTGTAGTTTTTGATGACCATAGCTGTGAGATCCTGCTGCCACCATGCGCGGAAGTCCCGGTCCGCATAGTCGTAGGGGTTTTTATGTACCAGCCAGTTGTCGCAGAATTCATCCATGACATACAGACCCAGCCGGTCACAGGCATCCAACAGCGCCTTGGAGGCAGGGTTGTGGGCGGAACGTATCGCGTTGAAACCAGCCTCCTTGAGCAGACGGACACGGCGGAACTCGGCATCCTCAAAAGAGCAGGCGCCCAGAATACCATTGTCGTGGTGGACGCAGGCGCCACGGAGCAGCGTTTTCTTGCCGTTTACAAAAAATCCTCTGGTGCTCCAGCTAAGGGTACGGAATCCAAACCAGACGTCCGCCTCATCCACCATCTCACCATTTTTCAGCAGTTCCGCTCTGCATCGGTACAGTTCGGGATGTTCCGCGTCCCAAAGCCGCGGCTGGGAAACGGGAATGTCTGCCGACGCAGTGCCTTCCTTGACCGCAGCTTCGGCCTGCGCTACCACCTTTTCACCATCCAGAATAGAGACTCTGACCGTATCACCACCGGTGACCGAAACCTTCACATGGGCTGCATCGTTTCCGGAGGTGGAGACGAGCAGTCCATCCGGGCGGATATGACTCTTATCACCCAAGAAGAGGTTTACGTTGCGATAAATTCCGCTGCCGGAATACCAACGGGAATTGGGTACCGACGAGTTGTCCGCGATCACTTTGATTTCATTTTCTTCGCCATACTTCAGTTGTGGGTCCAGCACCACAAAGAAGTTGGTATATCCGTACCGCTGTTCAGCCACAAGCGCATCGTTCACGAACACCTGCGCGTTTTGATAAACTGCCTCAAATTCCAGTACAGCGGACTGTGTCCGCCACGTTTCAGGCACAAGAAACCGTTTGACGTAGACATAGGCCCCGCCGGGAAAGTATCCGCACGCTCCCGCTGTTGCCGCATCCTTCGAGCGTCTCTCGTACAGCATGGCATCGTGGGGAAGTGTGACCGGCTGCATAGACGGTTCCTTTCCCACGGCGCCAAATAGCCAACCTCGGTTAAAATCTTTCTTTTTCACTTTCCTGCTCTCCTTAAATATGCGCGAACGCTTCGCTGTTTGTGCAATATACGATATCGCTTCGGCCTGCGATCGATTCAAAAAGCCGCTCCAAAGCATACCAACTGGCGTTTCCCTTTTCGTAGTCCATTTCATAACTGTGTGCCCACAGGAACAACAGCAGATCCTTTTCTCCGGGTTCCTCACATTTGAAACGCTCCACCAGTTTCACGGCATTTTTCAGAATCAGCGAGGAGGAAGGCCGAAAGTTCAGCGGATCATCCGGGAACGCAAAGCCGCCGCTGGGAAAGACCACTCTGGCATATTGATACCCCTGCGCCTTCAGATACGCCTGAGCAGCCGGCGAGGTTGAACCCTGCGCATAGGCGTGCCCCACGACCGTGGTGCCGAAGATTTTTTCCAGCGCGGCCTTGTCCGCATCCACCGATGCGCGCATTTCATCCTCGCTGACAGCCCCCAGCGGTTCATGCCGGAAACCATGGGTGGCAATCTCCATTCCCTCATAGACTTGGCGCACCTCGTCCTGTGGGATTCGGTTGTGCTGCACATAGGAAAATGGAAACTTGTGCTTTACGCCTTCGGGGCAATCCTGAAAAGAGAAGGTTCCAAGCCCCTTCACCTCACCGCGCGTGCCAAGCAGGCCGGCATTGAGGTTGAAGGTTCCCTTGAGCCTGTATTGCCTCATGAGCTGGATCACCCGTTTGTCCTGCTCCAGTCCATCATCAAAGCTGAGCGTGAAATACTTTTTCCCCATGCCTACGCCTCCCCTGTCAGCTTTTGCAAATCATACGCCTGCGCCAGCAGCATTCCTCCGGCCTGATTCGGGTGCAGGTGGTCCCCCTGATGATAACGCTCGTCGGTGAACGAAGGATTCTTCGGATCGCGCAGCAGTGCATCCGCATCAACCATATAATCGAACAGCGCGCTATCTCTGATCCATTCATTGATGCGGACTCTCAGTGCCTCCATCTCCGGGGTATACCCTTTTTTCACAAAACCGGTGCGGGGCGGAAGCGTCTGGGCAATCACCCGGACACCGGCCTTATGAAGCCGATCCACAATATCGGTTACGGCCGAACAATATTGTTCCAGCGAGATGACCGCCCCTGTCTTTTGGGTATAGTAGGCCACATCATTGACCCCCAACGCCAAAATCACGCCGCAGAGTTTTGAAAAACGGAGTACATCACGCTCAAAGCGAGACACCCCTTTTTCCCCGTAGGAAACGCCCATCAGACCCGGGATATCATAAAGCAGACAATTCCCGCCGATCCCGGCGTTCATCAGTGCGTAGTCACCGCCATACGCATCGAACAGACGCCTTTGCAACGGTTTTACCCAGCGGTTCATAGCCGTTATACTGTCCCCGAACGCCACGATGATTTTGGAAGGCTGACCGGTAAACACCTCGATCTGATCCATCCCGGGAATCGCTTCATAAAGGCTGTACTGTTCCATATACTTTTCCCGCCGGGGTGGGGGCAGCTCCCTGTCCGCCGTATGATTTCCCTTGTAGCTTACCGCATTTTCCTCGATCATATTGCTGTCCATGACCTTGGATGCATAGTAGAGTCTGATTTCCAGTTCTTCCCCCATCGTCACCGGGAGCGTCAACTCATCCGAATAGCAGCTTTCCCCCGCGGGAACCGTGAAAACACAGCTGCCGTCCCGCGTGACGGTATGCATCTCTCCCTGTGCCCACACGGTCAGTCCCCCAATGGTGTAGGGTTTCTTTCCATAGTGGTTGGAGAAGCGGACCCGAAGTTTCTCGCCCGAAACCTGGGATATCACAGAATACACCACTGTTTTTTTCTTGCCCGCCAAAAAGCCCATCGCGAAGGCAGGGGCCGCGGCTTGGTGCCAGATTGGTGTCCAGTCCATCATTATTCTCCTTTATGCCAACGTAATATTCAAGATGTCAAGCGTTCCCTTTCCCTTATACCGGAAATACAGCGGGCAGGAATCAATGGGGCGCCCGCTCTCCGACGCCAAACGTCTGGCGTCGAATTCTATTCCGGCGGTTGTCCAGTCGGCTGTCCCGGCAATGGGAATGGATGCTATGACAGAACCTTTTTCCCCGGGTAAGAGTTCCAGCACGCCGCCTGCGCCGCGAACCGTTACAGCAATGTGGGTGCTTTCACTCAGATCAAAATATCGGAAGCCGGCAATACTGCCATTTTTCATTTTGGAAATATACGCCTTTGGTGCCGCCTTCTCTGTCTCTATGGTCACTTCCCGTTCCGCGGGCTCCGGCGGCTCGTAGTCCGGACCATCCTGGGTGATCTCGGGTCCGTCCATCGGGTTGCGCAGACCAAACATTCCGGCATGGTGCAGGACGCAGGCAATGTAGGCCGGATAGGTCCCGGTTCCCTTCAAAGGGCCGCCATTCAATCCGCAGCTCGTGGACTCCACCATGCGGATGGTCCCGTCCGCACGGATCTCAATGGGCTCAGCTACCGCCTGCCGGTTTCGTTTGGCGCCATTGGTCGTTCGGTGGTCAAATATATACCATTGCCCGTGGACGCATACCATACCGCCGTGGCTGTTCCCCATCGGATATGCCGCATTCATGAGCTTTCTTCCCTCCAGACCGATATCACTTGAGGAATGGATCGGTCCCTTGTGGATAAATCCCTTGTCGGGGAACAGGCTCATCGCGTAATTGAGACCGGTGATGTCCGTGGCCGGATAGACCAGATAATACCACTCACCGATGTGACGGATAGAGGGTCCTTCCCAATAGTTCGGCTTCTTGGGATTAAAATCCGCCGGCATGATGATGGTTGGTTCGCTGATGATGGTCAGCATATCAGAGCTGAGTTCCATCACAAACAGACCCTTGATCTCTTGGCCGAATTCTCCATTGGATTTCTGCCCGCTGCCCACGTAGAGAAACACCCGCCCGTCATCATCCACCAGAACGGCTGGGTCAAACATAAACCAATCCTCCGGCTTTGAGCCGTAGACTCGCCCGTCCGGGAAGTGAACATCGCCCAAATATTGGTATTTTCCCGCAGGTTTGTCACACACAGCGACCGATGTGATCGACGTATTGGCCACTGAATAGTAAAGGTAGTACCGTCCGTCTGTGCCGCGCACCACATCCGGTGCATAGTAGGACAGGTTCTCTTTATTCCACGGCGTATCTTGCTTTTTGAAGATTACGCCTTCATACCGCCAGTCGGAAAGATCATCTACCGGGGTCGACCAGCATACGTAATCGCCCTCACAGTATTCCTTGGCACCAAAGAGATCATGGCTCCCATAAATGTACAGCCGCTGACCAAACACCCTCGGTTCAGCATCGGGGATGTATTCCCAACTGGGAAGATAGGGGTTATAACATTGCCGTTTCACAGATATTTCCTCCTTCAAAAACACTCAATTCTATGTTATACTATACTCAATTCCATGCTATACTGCCGTAAAAAGGGGGGATGCTCGCATGGAACACCTGTTTTTTGACAGCATTGATGAAATGCGGAACCAGACCGGCAGCCATGGTCCGAACTATCTTCGCAACCATACGGCCGAACGGGACTATTTTTCTCCGTTGTCCATTGTAACCAGCATCCAGAAACCTCAGGAGTATCTGTTTTCCAACTATATGGATGCATGGTCCTTTTGCGTTCACACCCCGAACAAACACGAATTCTTTCATGAGACCTACATGCACAAGCATAATTTTTTTGAGCTGATGTATGTGCAGCGGGGCCAAGTCCGGGTGATGATCGAGGGGGCCGAGACCACCTATACGCAGGGGAACCTTTGTCTCCTCAATCGAAACACCATGCATCGCGAAACAGATATGTCGAATGCGGATATCGTTTACATCGGCATCGATGCCTCTCTGCTGACACAGTGGCCCAAATCATTTCCGCCGCCGTTTCAGTACAAAAGCATTCTCAATCAGTTTTTCAGCGACAATCTGTCGGAACGTGCCGACTATAAAAAGGACTACCTGGACTTTAACCTTTTAGGCGAAGATACGATCCCGCAGCTCACTCAGGAATTGATTCGCGCCTTTACGGTCAAGCGGATCGGATACCAGTTTGACGTTTATTCCTCTCTGCTCCGGCTGTTTGCCGCCTTGGAGAATCCTGACATATACAAAGCAGCACACATTTCGCTGAGGAACAGTCAAGAACTGCTGACGGCGGAACAAGTCAAGAAACTGATTGAAACTCACCACGGGGCTATCCAGCGAACCAATCTGGCGGAGGCACTTAACTACTCCTGCGAGCATATATCCCGCATCATCAAGACAAACACCGGATACACTCTGAAAGCGTACTGTCAAAAGGTACAGATGGCCGAGGCGGCGCGGCTTCTGAGAACCACAGAGCTGCCGGTCTGCCAGATTGCGGCATCCATGGGCTATGAAAACAGAACGCAATTCTACAAAGTGTTTCGGCGCGAGTACGGCCTCACCCCATTGGAATACCGCCGCCATATTGCGGAGGAATGATCCTTACCCGGCATTGCGGTGATCCAGGCATTCCCGGATTTTTCGGCGCTCATCGTCCTTGATTGGGTATGTCCGCAGGATCAAAGCCGACAATGCGCCGAGGATGGCAGGAACAAGACCCATGATAACGATAAACCAATTGAGCATGGTCGGAATCTGCGACAGTTCCCCCATGTATTCGGAGGTGACGGGATCCACGTTGTAGCCGATTGACATGAGCACAGCGCCAATAATTGCAGCCGAAAGCGCTGCCTGGGCTTTGACAATGAAACCGCCGGCAACCATTGTCAAGGCGGAACGATCTTTGCCGGTTTTGTAAATGTTGTAGTCCATAATCTCCATTTCCACCATGGATTGCGGGACAAAGTCAGTTCCCACCCCACTGCCATGATGAACAGGGTAACGAAGAACAGCGCAGGAACCTTCGTAAGCAGACCCGCCATCTGGGTAATAAACAGGACCGCCCCGCCGACAGACTGCACAACCAGAAGGAAACAAGTCATTTTGATTGGGTTGTTCTTAAAGAGTTTCAAGAGCGGACGACCAATAACTGCACCAACCAGCAGCGGTATGAGCATCATCATGGAAGAAATGCCGTTGAGGACACCATACTGCTCCATGTTTGTGACGCCGGTGGTCAAATCCGTGCAGAATCCCCATTTTATGTAATACGCAGGCGTGGCAAAAATAAGGGACCAGATAAAACCGGAAAAGATGCATTTCAAATAGTAGACCACCATCGGCTTGTTCTCTTTGAACAGAAGAAAGAAGTCCTTGAACTTTACCGGCTCTGCCTTTTCTTCCTGCACACAGTGCTTTTCCTTGACAAGGAACCAGCCAATAAGGGAGAGCACCATCGCTGCACCAACAATACCGGTGATCAGGATGGCAAATGAGTCGTGATAGTTGCCCACACGTTCGTTGACCGCAACCAGCACAGCCGTAAAGGCGGACGTAACGACGCCCAGGATCATGGTCCAAACCCGCGGTCCGATAACCAGCTTGGAACGTTCGTTGGGATCATTGGTCATCGTTCGGAACAAAAGATTATCTTTATAAAAGGATGTTCCCACATCAAACAAAAAGTAGAAAACGATAACCCACACAACAACCAGTACAGGCTTGGACGCCAACTTGGACGGGAACGAGTAGAGACATACACAGCCAATGCCGGTCAGCAGTATGCTGAGGAGAAAAAAGGGTTTGTACTTTCCGATTTTGGTCCGTTTCCCGCGATCCATCAAAAATCCCTGAATGGGATCATCCACGGCATCAAAGATTCGCGCAAACAGAAGAAGCGATGTGGCCAAGGTCGCCCCCATAGCGCCCAGCCCGGCGTAGTCGGTCATATACTGCATAAACATACTGGACATAAACACGGTACACAGACCATTTACAGTAGACAGCACCGTTGCGCCGAAACAGTCCCGCAGCGTAATTGCGTCCGGATTTTTCACACAGACAGACTTGTGCATCATTATCCTCCTTATCATTTCATCAGTTATTCTCAACCAACAAAGCCCGAATTCGTGCAATTCCAACAATTCAATGATAGATTATTCCTTTGTATTCCACAATGACAAAAGGTCGCCCTTTTTTAATTTATTGTATCATTTTGTTCCTTTGCACCGAAGTGAGAAAGAATAATCACATTTTGTTACAACGCGGTATGTACCTTTCACAAAAATGGTCCACTGCACCGTTTTTGCCCGCCGGTACACAGGGCAGCGAGGCCTTACGGGTTATGCGTATTGTATGACACCGCCGCACGCGTATCAAAAATTTGCAATCTTCGCATAGAAGATGTCCGATTTGAGAACCCGCCACACATTCGCATAATGGGGAAAGGAATGAAAGTGCGTGCAGTTCCCATTTTGCCGGCAACTGCAAAAAACGAAAAAACTCCGCAGCCAATGGGAAATTGGCTGCGGGGAAATGGAAAACATTCTGAAAACAGCAGGAAAAAGTTGAAAATTCCGCTGAAAAACTGCAAAACGGGGCGGCAGGGGCGGGAAAACGCACACCAAGCCGCCCAACAAAAAAGCCCAACCGACTTAAAATGGTTGGACATCTCTATAAAACGCACCTTGAAAATCGGTCATCGACTTCGCTGATTTTGTGCGATACAACAAAGAAAAGAGCCTGTGACATTCTTTGTGTCACAGGCTTTTGGTGCGCCTGAAGGGATTCGACCCCCCGGCACCTGGCGTCGGAGAACTACGACAGGGCGGTATAGACAGACGTTGAAACGTAAAATTTGTTGGTTCTGCACAGCGGCCCCTAAAACAGGAAAAAGCCTGTTGTTGGTTGTCACAACGGGCTTTTTCGGCATTTTGAGGGGCGACTGCACAGTAGTGGTCAAATGGTGGTCAACTATTCAGAAAAAATATGCAAGCTAAGATGAGGATAACTTAAATGCCGTTGTGACTGGTCACATAAATGGTTTGATAAGTTTCAATTAATTGCACGGAACAAGTCTTGGCATATAATTTGACAACTCCGGTAGAAGCTGCAGTAAATGAACCATCTGCATTTTTGTGCAAAATGGAATCATCAGAGCTATAAAATTCAATATCGGAATAATAGTCTGCATCGTCTGGAACCAGTTGAACGCTTGGAACGATGGTGGTTCCAACATCAAGACGATGTGCAGGCAATATGATTTGAAGGCTCTCAATAGGGATACCACCCACGATAAGCTCTGTGGATTGGCATAGTCCTCCAATAGTTACAGATAAAGTGGTTGTACCAATGTGCTGACAGATAATCTTACCATCAGATGTTACAGTGGCAATTTCCGAATCGGCGACTGAAAATATGGGCCGCGAAAGCTGCCGCTTTATTTGCAAAAGTCCATTCTCCACAGCTTCAGGTAATCCATTGGGAATAGAGTAATCTAATATCAAAGAAGCGTAGCAAACACTACCAGGCTGAAGAAGAGGAAGGGGCGTTATCTCGACAGATTGAATGTTCAATGTTTCTAGCAGTAACTGAATTGCAACAAGCAAAAAGAAAACTGTAATGATAAGAAAATATAGCAGTCCGTGAAGAAACTGCCATAATTTGTTTTTTGATGTTAATAACAAAATGGTTTAATCCCTGCTTTTTCTTAAATATACTGCGCGGTTTCCAATTGCAGAAAACGCTGACTCAAATTTCTCAAAGGATACACTATGCTTACCGTATAACGGATCGTTATAATAAAACTCAGACGCAGACATGCCTGTGATAACAACGCAATGCAAATTAGCATAGGGTTGCGTAGCGTCCGGGAGTAAAAAGGTATCATAGTAAGTTGGTTTCTCGAAGTCTTTTGTTACCCATACTTGTACAGGAAAGCCGTTGGCTATATAATTTTGTAGTTCCTTAATTGAAACACCGGAAATATCCTCCGCCTGCCAAAGTGGGATGGATTTATCCTCCAGATATTCGTTGATTGCGGTGACGATGGGCTTCGTCATACAGTAGTAACCCCACAGAGTATATGGATCGCCCATATAACCTTCTTCCGGGTCTGCCGTTATGTAAGGATATAACTTGGGCAGATAATCGTCAGCCAACAGGCATTTATCAACTGTGAAGCCATAATAATTCAAAATCATTGCTGACGAAGTAATTTCACATCCGTTGCGAAGTTCGGGAAGTTGAGAAATATAGGGAACCGCCAGTTGTATTTGGGCATCAGGAATGTTCTCAGTTGACAGATGAACTGTTGCGAGAGGCGAACCTTCTGCCGCAGAACTTGCGCGGCGAAAATAAATGCGCTCAGGCGAAAAACCTTTTGTTGCCATCATATAAACAGAAACCAAAATTAAAATGAAACAAAAGAATCTTCGCATTAAATCAACCGTTTTTCCATGCCTATGACAAATAGGACATCATCCTTTTTACAGTGTTCATTACAGATTACCAGAAGTCTGAATCTTAATAGGGCCACCGTCAACATTGCCGGAAACGCCACACCAACGGCAAGTAGTAGTGCGGCGTTTTCCATCATAGCAATTCAACTTTCCACAGCTGCAAACTAATAAAGACTTGGTTTCACAGTATGGACAACCGGGATAGTCAGGATCAAGTGTTACTCGACCACAAATCTCTATGCTGTCGTATCCCTCATGTTGTGCGGTTGCTTCGGATAACTTGAATGCCCAATTATCGTCAAGGTTTTTATCAAGCAGTTTGGCAGCATTCTCCATTCCGGCAGTTGCGGACTGCATTTGAGAAGTGGTTTGCCCGGCAAAATTGGAAAGGCCGGAAATTTCCTTGTTGACTGCTTGCACAAGGGTCTGGTGTTCTTGCTGGACGAATTCTACAAAGTCGTTGGTTGCTTGCACGAGGGAATCCGACTGTGTCTGTGTGGCGGTGATGGCAACAGTAATTTGCTGCTGGCTGTTTTGCATGACGGCATTTGCTGCGGCGGACAGTTGCCCCATCTGCTCCGAGGATGCCTTTGTCAAAGCAAGAAGCTGATTGTGATTATCTTCGCTCAGGCTGGAGGCTGTCTCCGAGAGCATCTGCATTTCACTTTCGGCTGTTGCGGCGAGAGATTGCATCTGCTGGTGGCTGCTTTCAACAAGTACCTTCGTGGAATCAGAAAGCGTTTCCATGCTCTGTTTGGCTGCATCGGTAATGCCATCAATTTGCGTTTTGCAGTGATCAGAAATCAGGTCAACAGACTTTTGTACGGCATCTGCTTCTGCCTGCACATGGGTTGCCAAGTCACCTATACTGGTTTGGCATTCAACCAATTTGTCAATATATCCGGCCTGTCGTTCGTTGATTTCGTTCCCTTTTTCGATTTGTTGACGGGCAAGCTCGGTCTCCTCATTGATTTTGGATTGCAATTCATTCAACTGTGTGACGAAGCGATTCATCTCGACAATAGTTTGCTTGGAAATTTCATTGATTTTTTCGATTTCAGTAGAAGTATCACAGATGCCATCCACAATTTTTTGCATCTGAAGAACCGAACTTCTTTGCCACTCGCACAGAGATTGGATAGTACGACCGAGCTCTTCGAATTGGCCTTTTAGAGAATCATTCATGCAGCGAATGAACTCTTGTACAACCTGATCCAAACCTTCTTTTTGCTGGGTACTGGCAAACTTGCCGAACATCTCTATTGTCTGTTCCATCCGATTAAAGATGGGGGTCAGTTCGGATTTCATAGTATCACTGATGGACTTGCTTACTGCCTCAGAAACAATGCCTGCAAATGTTTTCAGAAGTTCGGTCTGCTGTAACTGGAAATTGGTTTGCTGCTGCTGATAACCGAGTAGTTGGTTCTCTGTGCTGTTATCATGCCCATCCAGTTCTTTTTCGTGAAAATTATTGATAAACAGTTCCAGATTTTTGTTTGCATAATCGTAAATAATCTTGTGCAGATAGGAAAAAACAAGTGAAAAAAATACACCGACAATACTGGTTAAAAAGGCAGTTCCCATACCGCTGAGCAAACCGGAAATGCTGGAAGTAATTGCCTCCGTTGATGCAGTATCGAAGCCACTGATACCAAGAACCAAACCGAGGAATGTACCCAAAATACCAAGACCTGTCATGGTACCGGGAATCAGATCACAGATGCCGGATATTCCAATTTCATCAAGCTGATATAGCAATTAAGGTGGTGCCATAGGCTTTGGCATTGTACCGCCCGGAAGCATACCGGACCTTATATTTTTCGGATACTTTTGTCATTTCATCCGGGCGGAAAGGGTGTGCTTGCACATCGTCTTCAACAAGAGTGTGCCATTTTGCCAAGATGTTTTTGCTTATCTGGGCCAGACAGTCATCTGCGTTATCCATAAAAGCAATGCCGCATCCGCGTGCATCGACAATAAAAGCCTGAATGGCATCCAAAGCCGCATGAACAGCAAATTTGCTGCCGCGGTCTGTTCGAATATAGTTATCGCTTCCGTGTCCATCCGCTACAGCAATGATTGTCACATCATTCCAAAAAAGTTCACCAGAAGCATCTTGCCCAACCTTGTTGATTTTTATATGATTGTACCCTTGTTCTGAACACGCAAAATGATAAAAAGCTCCCATCGTACAATCTCCTATAAAGTGAGACAGATGTTACCAATTGCCCCAATCCTGATCTATCGTGACATCAACAGCGCCTGCGCCGGAAGCTGAGCTACCTTGGGTCTGATCCTGCTGAACCTCGCCCATTGCATCCTGTGCAATCTTGGCGCTGTCATCCTCTGCACTTGTAAGCGTATCACCCGACTGTTTGCTGTGACTCTGAAATTCAGATGCGCGCACACTGACTTTGCGAATTAAAGCCTTCAATGTGTGCTTGTCTTTCACTGTAATGACAGATTCACTCGTCCCGGTGAACTCTGCAAGGACAGTCTTGTCTGCATCGCTTCCGATGGCAATCGCAATTTTAATTGCGTGCTTGAACCAGTTGTTTTGTTTAAGTGCGCGCAACTCCTTTTCCCAGTCGTCGGTGGGGCCGCCATCGCTAAATAGAAGAATAACGGGTGCATAAGCACCGGTCTGGCTGTTCAGATATAAACAGAAGGCGGAACAGAACAACAGCAAGACTGAAGCGATCACTGTTTTTGTCGGGATCATTTTGCCCGGTTACAATTTCAGGTGCCATCCAACGCTGCTTTCCCATAATGCCGAGGTTTGTACCGAAAGGACTGACATTATCATTGTCACAGATCAAGACATCGCCGGAATCCGGCTTGATGAAGAAATTACCATTATTTATGTCTTGATAGCTGTAACCGTTATTGTGCAATTCTCGAAAAGCATTGATGATTTGGATGGCAGCGTTGCAAATGGCGGAAAAACTCTTGAAACGAACTTGCTTTTGTTTTCTGCTTCCCACAAAGTAATTGGTGAGTTCTTCGTATCCATCCGGGCGAATATCCATTAGGTAGCCAAACTGTCCATTGCATACTCTGGTAATGGCTTTGGGCCAAAGGAAAGCAGAGGTCGGTGCCCCTTTGCTGATATTGTTTTCGATGTTTTGATAGAATTCGTGTTCTTTACCATGAAAAACACCAGGATGATACCATTTCAAGGCATATATCTGACCGTTGTAGTTGGCTTTGTAGACGGTTCCCTGACCACCAGAGCCAAATTCTCCCAGCACTTCGGCCTGCCCACCTGCTACAATATCGATTTTATCGTGAATCTTTAAATTTCCCATATAAAGACATCCTTTCGGCTCAAATTCTGGTAACCATCTGAAGCGTTTTTATTGCAAGGTCTGTGCGTGGAAGTATAAAGTGGATGACGGTTTGACCGAACTGCATACCTATAGCATTAGAGTAGGGTGTGAAAGAAGATAACGCCTGTAACGACTTTTCAAATCCGTGTTCCTTAGCTGTGAATAAAATCCGTTTATCCGTAATGTATAGGTATCCCGGAATGTATTGGGTGTGAACTTCTGTAATCGGCGTGGAAGAACTCGTTCCTGTGTGATAGCGCACACCTTTAAATAATAAACTGGGTGTACTTATGCCTCCGGAGTGGCGGACGCGGTGTGTTGTGGTTGTTTCTACAATTCGGTAACTCTTATCGACAAACCGACACGCCTCATCTTTTTTGAGAATCAAATTCGGAACACGCAATTCGGGAAGCAGATTAGATTCAATTCGCTGTATAGCTACTGCAGGCAGAACGGTTTGTGAACATTGGAACTCCGGCATTGCATTTCGATGAGGTGTATCAAATATACTCATACTTGTTTCCTTGTTGTTCAAAAATAATAAAGAAAAACGGTTTATTTTGTTTAAAAAAATATCACTTTTGACAAAATACGTCAATGTGAGTTACAGCAAAAAACATATTTACTGGGACACTCAACAAGGAAACTCCAAAGGCTTGACAGGTGCAATTGCAAGGAGTATTATGATATAATAAAGTATCAAAAAGTATCACTTGTGAGGGCGAAGAAGATGGATGCAGCACTATTTGCAAAATTATTCTCGGATAAACATATCTTTGAACTCAACAGAATGCAGTATAAGTATTCTCCGGCAGAAGTAAAAGAGTTCACTGATTTGTTGAAGCAGGACTTCATGCAGGAACTTCCATTGCAAGACTTTCACGGTGAGCCAATGATGTATCTGCCAAACTCGGCAAGAATTTCAACAGCCGGAATGAAGCAGCTGCTGACGGTTCCGGCTGCAGGCGGTGTCTTTGGTTTACAGGCTATGACAGAAGAAATTCATGCCACCTTGCAAATCGAGAACATTCATTCCACACGCCGGAGTATCCGCAGAATACTAAACGGCTATGCGCCGCGTGACGAAGAAGAAAGCCGCATATATGGAATAAAACGCGGGCTGGATTTTATAGCTGACCGTGATAACAAAATCACAGAAAAGAATTTGCGCACACTGTACCAGATGACCGTTGGCGATTTTCTGGATGACGAGGATAAACTGCAAGAGGGATGCCCTTATCGGCATGATCAGGTATTTATTGTGGGAGGCGAGGAAACGCGGGAAGGCCTTACGGCATCACAGTTACCAACGGCTATGGCGCGGTTGATTGATTTTGCCAATCAAAATGACAATCTGAATGAACTGCATAAAGCGGCAATTCTGCATTTTGCGTTGGCCTATTATCACCCCTATTTTGACGGAAATGGACGAACAGCACGCTTGTTCCATTTATGGTATCTGGTGCAGCATGGGTACCCGGCTGCACTGTTTACGCCTTTTTCCCATTATATTGCCGAAAGCAAGGCTGGATATTACAGAGCCTATGAACAAATAGAATCGAACGCTCTGATTACGGGATATACAGGTGTCACACCATTTCTGGCGTATTTCTGTGAGAATGTTTATGGCCGTTTGCAATTCGGTACGGATGCATCTCATACTGATATGCAGATATACAAAGATGCTCTTGAGGCCGGTACCGTGACAGAAAAGGAACGCCAACTATGGGAGTATGTACTATCTGCTTATGGTACCGAGGAATTTACGACAAAGCGGCTGGAAAAGGATTTTGGAAATGCCGCTTATGCCACGATTCGGGCCTTTGTAATGAAATTTGCTTCAATGGGACTTTTAAAGGCAAGAAAAGCCGGGAACAAAGTTCTTTATAGAACAATTTAAAGCAAAAGCACCGCATAATTCCAAAGCGCCAAAGCGGCATCCAAGCTGTTTAGCGGGAATCATGCGGTGCTGTTTTATATGAAATAACAGAGAGAACTATTGCTCATCGTCTGAATTTTGGAACAACGCTTCGATATCTGTAGGCAGGGGAGAAGAATGTGTAATGGTTGAGCTAAAAGACCATTGCAGCTTCCACTCAAAATACTTTTCATGTGTGATCTTGCCCGTATGATATCTGTACTGCATTACTGCGTAGGTGTTAAACAGGCAGTTAAGCAAGTCGTTCTCAGACCAGAGCATTGTGGGCTGCGCGTTGAACGGAGAGGTTCTTGCGTTTGTATGAATGATGGGGACTATATTGCTGTCTGCCTCAGCCTGAATCTTATCGAATGGCATAGTCAATGAGCATCTGAGGACATCCGGCATATCCTCATCCAACCAAAACAGTGTTTCCATAATACCTTCCAGATTGCCGGTATCCGGTTCAAGCAGTGCGCACTCAGCTACATTGAGTGCCGCTGCTATTTTTTTTACCATATCCTCCTTCGGAACGCGAAAACCTGATTCATATTGTGCGATACGGTTGGCAGCACCATCCGTAAAGCCGACCAGTTCACCTAACTCTCGCTGCTTCATGTGACGATACAGCCGGACACGCTTGATTATTTCTTTTGTTGTTATAGTGAATCGGATTTGATTCACTATTCAGAGGATGAGGCGTAAAAGTGAATCAGTTCTGATTCACTCCCACGCCCCGCCCAAACAAGCCCCGTGTGGGGCGGATGCCCCGCATCGCACACGGACGCGACATCACCCGCAAAACCGCCGTTTGGCGCGTTTGTGGGGCTGTGGGTCGGCGTGAGCCGTACAACTTAACACTGGAGAATAAAACTTACTACACACAAAAAGACGATAGTATGAGATAATAGATATATACCAAAACAGAAAGGACGATGCGAATGAATTATGAAAAACTTCCGAAAACGATCTCCGCCGAAGAACTCCTCTCCACGCCGCTGCCGCCGGTCAAGTGGATCATTCCCGATCTGCTCCCAGCCGGTCTTGCACTGTTTGCCGGCCCCAGCAAAGCGGGCAAAAGCTGGCTGACCCTGTGGCTGTGCTTGCAGGTGGCGTAGGGAAAGCCTATGTGGGGACGCGAAATAGAGCCGCACACCGTGCTTTATCTCTCGCTGGAGGACACTTTCAACCGTCTGCAAAAGCGTCTGCTCCAGCTGGTGGGCAGCGAAGAAGCCCCCGAACGGCTGGTCATGCAGACGGAATGCAGCAGCATCGGGCAGGGGCTGGAAGAACAGCTCACCAGCTTCCTCTATCAGCACCCGGACACCGGGCTGATCGTCATCGATACTTTGCAAAAGGTTCGTTCCAACGACCAGAACAACAGCATGTATGCCAGTGATTACAAGGAAATCAGCGCGTTGAAGGTATTGGCGGACAAGTATAACATCTGCATTTTGCTGATCCACCATCTGCGCAAACAAGCCGCAGACGATCCGTTCCAGCAGATTGCAGGCTCCAACGGTTTGATGGGGGCATCGGACACCAGCTGGGTCATGCAGCGCAAGCGTATGAGTCAGACCGCCAGCATTTTGGTGACCGGGCGCGATATGGACAACAAAACACTGCGTCTGCACGAAGAAAATTGCGTTTGGATACTGGACGAGGAAGAAAGCACCGAACAGATTGTCGCTAAAGCTGTGCCGAGTTACCTTTGGAAAGTGGCTGACTACATCGATAGTGTCGGAACATGGCAAGGCACGGCTACCGAATT
>ENA-OQKH01000598-OQKH01000598.1-human-gut-metagenome-genome-assembly--contig:-NODE-598-length-23043-cov-4.328050_pt1 | contig 23043 bp, 18 predicted proteins | sample MGYA00242645_ERZ504791 | MGnify/ENA primary metagenome ERZ504791 (study PRJEB26092, sample SAMD00036388) | human gut metagenome | host: Homo sapiens | study: EMG produced TPA metagenomics assembly of... | reverse complement strand
GGTGCGAGCTGTTCGTGGCGGGCTGAAGCTATGCGAATAAGCTGTACGGCATTTTGGAGATTGCCGCCGTTTCGTTCGGCTACGCCGTGACGACGTATGTCGGGCAGAATCTCGGCGCGGGGCTTTTAGACCGCGTGAAAAAGGGTATGCACTCCGCAACGTGGATCGCTTTGCTGACCTCGGTCGTCATTACGGTTTTTGTGCTGATTTTCGGAAAATACGGCATCGCACTGTTTATTTCCGGCACGGCGGAGGAAGTGTCGATCTCGTCGCAGGTGGCAATACACTATCTTAATATCATGAGTATTTGTCTGTCTATCCTCTATATGCTGCACATTTACCGCTCCGCGCTGATGGGGCTTGGCGACACCATCATGCCGATGGCTTCGGGCATCATGGAATTTTTGATGCGTATTGGCGTGGCGTTGTTTCTGCCGCTTATTATCGGGCAGGAGGGGATTTTCTATGCGGAGATCACTGCTTGGGCCGGTGCGGCTATTTTGCTTGTCACGACGTATTTTTTGAGAATGCATAAACTGACGAGAGAACTTGACACAAGCCAAAGTAAAGCGGGCGAATAAAAGAAGCCTTTCAAAAAAATATGAAGCTAAAAAGCGTGCAGAAAACAAAATCTGTGCGCTTTTCTTTATTACATGCGCATAAGAACGCGGCAAAGACTAAAGAATGAAGAAAGTGAAACTCACGCTTGAAGTTTGGCCGTACAACCTGTATACTGGGTGTAGATTACGCGCGGGAAGTCGCGCTGACGGAGGTATTTTATTATGAAACCCCTTACACCGAAATTTCCGAAACTGCTGCATGGCGGCGATTATAATCCCGAACAATGGCTGCGCTACCCCGAGATTCTCAAGCAGGACGTGGAGCTGATGAAGAAAGCGGATATCAACTGCGTGTCGGTCGGTATTTTCTCCTGGGCACATCTGGAGCCGAATGAGGGAGAATACGACTTCGACTGGCTGGAGAAGATCATCGACAATCTCTACAAAAACGGCATTTATACCGTGTTGGCCACACCGTCCGGTGCAAAGCCGCTTTGGATGAGCGAAAAGTATGATGAGATTCGCCGTGTGCAGAATAACGGTGTGCGCGACCTTTCCGGCGCGCGTCACAACCACTGCTATACATCTCCCGTGTACAGAGAGAAGACCCGCGAGATGGATAAGCGTCTTGCAAAGCGCTTTGCAAACCACCCGGGCGTCATTTTGTGGCACCTTTCTAACGAGTACGGCGGCGAGTGCTACTGCCCGCTGTGCCAACAGGCGTTCCGCGATTGGCTGAAAAAGAAGTATAAGACGCTCGACGACCTGAACCACGCGTGGTGGACGGACTTCTGGAGCCACACGTATACGAGCTGGGAGCAGATTCACGCGCCGCAGCCGAACGGCGAAATGAACGTGCACGGTCTGACGCTCGATTGGAAGCGCTTTGTCACGTACCAGACCGTCGATTTCATGAAAATGGAACGCGACACCGTGAAGGAAGTAAACCCGGATATCCCGGTGACGGCGAACCTGATGGGCTTCTACGACGGCCTCGATTACTTCAAGTTCGGCCCGGAGCTTGACGTTGTTTCTTGGGACAACTACCCGCAGTGGCATACGACCGACAACGTAGAGATTGCGGTCTCTTCCGCGATGACGCACGACGTGATGCGTTCGATCAAGCACGAAAACTTCCTTTTGATGGAAAGCACGCCGAGCATGACGAACTGGACGCCCATCAGCATGCTGAAGCGCCCGGGCATGCACCTGCTTTCCTCCATGCAGGCGGTTGCACACGGCTCAAATTCCGTGCAGTATTTCCAGTTCAGAAAAAGCCGCGGCTCCTGTGAAAAGTTCCACGGTGCGGTCGTTGACCATGTCAGCCATGGCGGCGTGTTCGACTCCGTCACGAACGAGAACACCCGTGTGTTTAAGGACGTGCAGTCCGTCGGCGCTGAGCTTAAGATCATGAACGAGCGTGGCGATGTATACGGCACCGAAGTCAAGCCGCAGGTCGCTATTGTATACGACGTGGAAAACCGCTGGGCGCTGGATGCTGCCGCGGGCCCGCGCAACAAGGATAAAGACGAAAAATATGTAGAGACGCTCTTGACGCACTACCGTCCGTTCTGGGATAAGGGCGTGCAGGTGGACATCGTCGATATGGACGGCGATATCTCGAAATATAAGCTTGTCATTGCGCCGATGCTCTATATGTACCGCGCAGGCTTTGAAAAGAAGATGCGTAAGTTCGTCGAAAACGGCGGCACGCTCGTCACAACGTACTGGAGCGGCATCGTGGACGATACCGACCTGTGCAAAATGGGCGGCCTCCCCGGCGACATGATGGACGTGTTCGGCGTGTGGAACGAAGAAATCGACAGCCTGCCGGACGGCATGAAAAACGGCATTGTGTTTAACGGCAGCCGTTACGATGCTATGGAGCTTTGTGCACGTATCCACCCGCTGACGGCGGAGGTGCTCGGCACATATGAAAAGGATTTCTACGCAGGCGAAGCGGCGCTGACGAAAAACAAGTTCGGCAAGGGAGAGGCGTATTACATTGCGGCCCGTACCGGCAGCGATATGCTTTCTGTACTGTACGGCGAAATGATTGAGACGCTGCACATTGAAAAAGCGCTCGATTGCACCCTGCCGCACGGCGTAACGGCACACATCCGCCACGGCGAAAAGGAGAATATCATTTTTGTAGAAAACTACACGGAAAGCGGAAAAACCGTGGAATTGCCGCGCGACTACAAGTTGTACGGTACAGATCAAACGGTAAATTCAATCAAACTCGCTCCGTTTGGCATTGCCCTCTTATCGGATTTAACAAAAGTTTAATATTTTGCGTATTTGCTGTGGAAATTCTCGCTATTTTGTGCTATATTGAAATAGACAAGAGCCGACATTGTTCGTGTAAAACGGACAGGCAAATAACGGAATATGCAGTTTGAAGGAGTAATCAAATGGCAATGGAATCACAGACGTTTTTCAGTGCAGAGAATCGCGTAGCACCGCTTGGCATCGTACCGCTTGCCGGTGCGCGTGAGCTTTCCGAAAAGGTTGAGGCCCATCTGGTGCGTTGGGCAAAGCGTGCCGGTATGGATGTGGACACGTTCATCATCGAAAACAGCTGCCCGCGTTTCTCTTCCGGCGACAGCAAGGGTCTTATCAAGTCGACCGTGCGTGGCTATGACCTGTTCTTTGTTGTAGACGTAGGCAATTATAGCCTGACCTACAACTACTTCGGCAACGAGAACCACATGTCCCCGGATGACCATTATCAGGATTTGAAGCGTCTCATTCAGGCGGCAAGTGGTAAGGCACACCGCGTTAACGTCGTGATGCCGCTGCTTTACGGCGGCCGTCAGCACCGCCGCAGCTACCGCGAGTCTTTGGACTGCGCATACATGCTGCAGGAGCTTCAGCAGATGGGCGTTTCCAACGTTTTGACTTTCGACGCACATGACCCGCGCGTGCAGAACGCTGTGCCGGTTATGGGTTTTGATAACCTGATGCCGACTTATCAGGTTTTAAAGAAGCTCTTCAAGGACTTCCCGGATCTTTCCACCGATAAGAAAGACTTCATGATCGTCAGCCCGGACGAGGGCGCGCTGAACCGCAACATGTACTATGCTTCCGTGCTCGGCGTGGAGATGGGCATGTTCTACAAGCGCCGCGATTATTCCCGCATTGTAGACGGCCGCAACCCGATTGTCGCACATGAGTACCTCGGCACCCCGGTAGAGGGCAAGGATGTGTTCGTTGCCGATGACATCATCTCCTCCGGCGAGTCCGTGCTCGACATCGCAGAGAACGTCAAGGCCCGCAAGGCACGCCGCTTCTTCGCTTACGGTACGTATGCCATCTTCACGAACGGCCTCGCAAAGTTCGATAAAGCGTATGAAGAGGGCCTCATCGACGGCATCTTCGGCAGCAACCTGACGTACCTTAACCCGGAACTGAAGAACCGCCCGTGGTTCCATGAAGTCGATGTTTCGAAGTACATCGCTTACTTCATCTCCGCTTTGAACCACGACGCTTCCATCAGCTCCCTGCTCGACCCGCACGCCAAGATCGACGCACTGCTCCAGAAGCGTGCGCTTGAAAAGGCAAAGATCATCGACGAGCAGTTCTAATTTTTAAATCACAGCTAAAATAAACAGGGTATGCACTGTAAAAAAGTGCGTACCCTGTTTTTGTGTGCGCGTATTTTAAAAGAACCAAAAGAAAAAAGCCGCATAAAATGGCGCGGAGAGGTGATCTTTGGGCTTGCGTTTTTAAAGGGGCTGTGTTAAAATACTGTCATAAAGCAAACGCTGAGACCGAACGAGTACCCCGGGGGCAGTCGATAGAGAGCGGAGGTCATGGGCTGAAAGCCGCCGCAGAAAAGAGCCGGGCGAAGTGCATTCGCGAGCGGATGCGGTGAGCGAAAGTGAGCCGCATACGGGTACGGTACGTTACGCCGTTTGAGTGATAAACCGGAGTGGAACCGCGGATTTGTTGTATCATGAATGTTTTGGTACATTTCGCCCCCGAGCGCCTATGTTGTGCGCTCGGGGCTTTTTGTTTTTAGGGAGAGATTTACGTCATGTTTTCTAAGTTAAAGGCGGAGCTTGACGCCGTGATGGCGCGCGACCCTGCCGCCCGCAGCCGTGCGGAGGTTTATTTTCTGTATTCCGGCTTCAAGGCGGTGCGGTCTTACCGCAAGGCAAACTGGTTTTTCCGCCATAATATGAAATTTATCGCGCGCTATATCTCGCAGCGCGCGCGCCGCAAAACGGGTATAGAGATTCACCCGGGCGCGACGATCGGCAAAAATCTGTTCATCGACCACGGTATGGGTGTCGTCATCGGCGAAACCACCGTTATCGGTGACAACTGCACGCTGTATCAGGGTGTGACGCTCGGCGGCACGGGCAAAGATCAGGGCAAGCGTCACCCGACGCTTGGAAATGACGTGCTCGTCGGTGCGGGCGCAAAGGTGCTGGGGCCGTTCCGCGTGGGTGATAACGCTCGTGTGGCGGCGGGTGCCGTGGTGCTGGATGCCGTGCCCGATAACGCAACGGCGGTCGGCGTACCGGCGCGCATCGTGCGTGTGGGCGGCAAGCGTGTGATGGACAACAGCACGCTGGATCAGATCCACGTGGCCGACCCGGTGGCGCAGGAAATGTGCCGCATGCGGCTTGAAATTGAGCGCCTGCACGGCGAGCTGAACAGCTGCCGCAGAGAAAAAAGCAAGCTGACCGCACAGAAAGCGGAGAAGAATAAGGAAGAATAAGCAGAAAGGAAGCACCTGTATGCAGCTCTATAACACAAGAACACAGAAAAAAGAAGAATTTATTCCGCACGAAGTCGGCAAAGTCAAAATGTACACCTGCGGTCCAACCGTGTACCACTATGCACACATCGGCAACCTGCGCTCGTACATCATGGAGGATATGCTGGAAAAAGCTTTGCGCTATCTCGGCTATGACGTGACCCGCGCCATGAACATCACGGACGTCGGCCACCTTTCCAGCGATGCCGACACCGGCGAAGACAAGATGCTCAAGGGTGCGCGCCGCGAGCACAAAACCGTCATGCAGATTGCGCAGTTCTATACCGACGCATTTTTCAGTGACTGCGAAAAGCTCGGCATCAAGCGCCCGGAGATTGTCGTTCCGGCGACGAGCTGCATCGATACATTCATCCACATGGTAGAGGTGCTCCTTGAAAAGGGCTATGCGTATATCGCGGGCGGCAACGTCTATTTTGATACCTCCAAGCTCGAAAACTATTATGTTTTCGGCAACATGGAGGAAGAGAGCCTCGCCGTAGGCGTGCGCGACAGCGTGGAAGAGGACGAAAACAAGCGCTCCAAGAGCGACTTCGTACTGTGGTTTACAAAGTCGAAGTTTGACGACCAGGAGCTCAAGTGGGATTCCCCGTGGGGCGTGGGCTACCCGGGCTGGCACATCGAGTGCAGCGGCATCAGCATCAAGTACCTCGGCGAATACCTCGACATTCACTGCGGCGGCATCGATAACGCGTTCCCACACCACACAAACGAGATTGCACAGAGCGAAGCGTATCTCGGCCACCCGTGGTGCAAATACTGGTTCCACGTGCTGCACCTTTTGGACGCGCGCGGCAAGATGAGCAAATCAAAGGGCGATTTTCTCACGGTCTCGCTGCTTGAGGAAAAGGGCTACGCGCCGCTTGTATACCGCATGTTCTGCTTACAGTCCCATTACAGAAAGCCGCTGACATTCTCGTTTGAGAGCCTTGACAACACCGCCACGGCGTACAAAAAGCTCGTTTCCCGCATTGCAGCGCTGAAAAATGAGGGAGAGCACGACGAAGCTGCCATGGAGCCGCTGCGTGCCTCGTTCTGCGCGGCGCTGGAAAACGACCTCAACACGTCCTTGGCACTCACAGCGCTGTACGATGTACTGAAAGCCAAGCTTTCCGATGCGGACAAGCTTGCACTCATCAAGGAGTTTGACGAAGTGTTGTCCCTCGGCTTGCTGAAAGCTGCAAAGGCGCTGCGCGAGGAGCAGAATGCGCAGAAGTCCGCTGTGCCGGAGGGCATGACCGCCGAGGAAGCCGCGGAGATCGAAGCGCTTATCGCAAAGCGCACGGAAGCCAGAAAGGCAAAGGACTGGGCAACTGCCGACGCAATTCGCGATGCGCTTGCCGCACGCCATATCGTTGTGAAGGATACCCCGCAGGGTATCACGTGGTCTGTGCAGGGCTAAAATAAGGAAATAAAGCAAAAGTCATAACCACTTCTCTTAGGTGTGGTTATGACTTATACAACAAAAGGGCACGGAGTTTTAAAACTCCGTGCCCTTGGTTTTTGCGGAACTTATGCGTCTTTGTTTTCTTTTTCGTCGTCGCAGCAGTGGCCTGTTTTGTGCTTGTGAATGTCTTCCGTACCGGCGGCAATGGCTTCCTCATAGTATTTGCACTTATAATCGATTACTTTAAGCTGATCTTCAAGCTCCTTGATTTGTGCCATAACGGCCTCGCGGCGCTCAAGAAACAGGTTGTAGCGCTGCTCCAGGGTGGAGTCACCCATTTGTGCCCACACCGCGTACTGGCGAATATCTTTAATGGACATGCCCGTGCATTTTAAACATTCGATAATGCGAAGCATGGAAAGATCCTGTTCGGAAAACATTCTGTGGCCGGATTCCTTTCGCTCCAAAAACGGCAGGATGCCTTCTTTATCGTAATAGCGCAGCGTGGTCGCCGGAATGCCCGTGATGTCCGAGGCTTCCTTAATGGTGTACGTCATCTGCAAGCGCTCCTTTCTAAGTTAGATATAACTCTATATATAAGCATACGTTTTTTTGCGCGGTTTGTCAATGTGTTCGTGGAAAACTCCTGCACCAAAATTTCGGAAAAACAAAAAGAACGCCCGGCAAGCTGCGTAAACCGGCGCGTGCCCGCGAGCAACTCGGCATTGAAACTGCACTGTGTGATTTCGCCGCCCTCGTCATATAGCACGTCGCCGTTCACGGTGGACATTTTTAGTGAAATTTATGTCTATAATATTATATATTATCAATAGTTTCCGATGCTTTTTTGAAAATATTGACGGTAGGGACAATATGGAAGATTTTTGCACAGGGCTTGCGCATAAGACAAAAACAAGATAAAATAATAATTAGTATACACAGAAAAGACAGGGGGTGCGGCATGAAAGAAAAAATTCAGCTGTTAGCGGCGGCGCTGGCGCTTATTTTGCTGCTTTGCGGCTGTGCGGCGCGGGGCACGGCATCAAACGGCGCCAAGCCGGCGGCGGGCGATGTCACGGACAGCAACGCCGCGCCCTACGAGGTCCCCGCTTTTCGGGATTCCGTCTTCAACGAAGAGGAAGCGACCGCGTTCGGCAGCGGAGAGATTGACCTTTCTCAGCTTGAAGGCGGCATCATCGGCGTAAAAGCGCAGAGCGATGCGCGATTAAAAATGCAGATTGTCTGCGGCGAGGATAAATATAACTATGACTTGCCGAACGACGGCACTGCGACATTTTTCCCGCTCAATATGGGAAACGGCATATACACGTTCCGCCTGATGGAGCAGGTGGGCGACAGCAAATACGCGTGCATTGGGAGCGAAGACCGCGACGTGACGCTGAAAGATGAATTTCAGCCGTACCTGCGCCCGAACCAGATGGTGAATTACAACAAAAGCTCCGATTGCATCAAAAAGGTGAAAGAGCTGGCCGTAAGCTGCACCACCGATGCGGACATTGCTGCCGCCGTGTATGACTACATGGTGAAGAATATCCAATACGATACGGAAAAAGCGGCGACCGTGCAAAACGGCTACCTGCCCTCCCCGGATGAGACCTTAAAGACCGGCAAGGGCATATGCTTTGATTATGCAAGCCTTGCCGCCGCCATGCTGCGCAGCGAGGGCATTCCGTGCAAGCTCATCACGGGTTATGTGGGTGAGGAGACCTACCACGCGTGGAACAGCTTTTATGTGGAGAGCGAGGGGTGGATCACCGTGGAGATCCGAGCAAAAGCGGATGAGTGGCAGCGGGTGGACATCACCTTTGCCGCAGGCGGCATGCCCGCCGGGGAGATTCAAAACGATTCGGAATACACAACGCGGTTCACTTATTAAAGGAAAAGCGAAAGGACGAGGAACATGGCAGAAAAATTTTTGACTCAGGAACAGCTCAGCGTATTTTGCAGCAGCCTTGCAATGCTGCTGCGCTCCGGCGCGTCGCTTTCGGAGGCTTCTTCCCTGTTTGAGGAAGACGGCATGGACACCGCCTTGCGGCAGGCTTCTATCGAGATCAGCCTTTCGGTTGCGGCGGGCGAGACGTTTTCGGCAGCGGCGGAAAAGACCGGCGTTTTCCCGGAATACGCCTTGAGCGTTTTTAGCACGGCAGAGCTTTCCGGCCGATTGGACGAAGCGCTTGACCGCCTTGCAGACCACTATGACCGCCAAAGCGCGCTATACGACCGTTTGCGCAGCACCCTTACATACCCGGCCGTTTTGATGCTGATGATGTGCGGCGTGCTGGCGGTGCTCGTTTTTGCCGTGCTGCCCATGTTTGAGCGCGTGTACGACAATTTAACGGGCAGCCTGCTTTCATCTTCCTATGCCTATGTACTCGCGGCGACGCTCATCGGGCGCATCAGCTTGGTGTTTGCGGGGCTTTTGGGCATCGTTTTGCTCGTTTTGGCGTTTGGTATACGCTCCGATAAAGGTCGGGAAAAGCTTAGAAATACAATGGAAACGAGCCGCTTCACGCGCAAAGCTGCGTGGCTTTTGGCGGTATCCGAGGTGATGGACACGCTCTCCGCCTTGCTTGCGAGCGGTACGGATGAAGACAGTGCGCTTGCGCTGTGCATCGAGCAGACGCGCCACAAAAAGCTGCACGAGGCGCTTGAAAAATGCCGTGAAGAAACACAGATGGGCGTCGGCATTGCGACGGCGTTTGCGCACCAAAAGATATTGCCTGCCATGTACGGCAAAATGCTGCTTGGCGGTGCGCAGAGCGGCGAGCTCGTGCAGGTGACGGAAAACCTCGCGCGCCGCACGGCGCAGGAGGCGGAAAACGGGCTGTGCAGCGTCATCGACCGCACGGAGCCGATTTTGATCGGATTTCTCACCGCGTCTGTCGGTTTGACGCTTTTAAGCGTCATGCTGCCCTTGCTCGGCATTTTGAGCGCAATCTGAGGGAAAAGTTATGGGTATTTTGAATCGAAAAGTAAGCTTCCGGCTTTTCGCGGTCGGGCTTATTCTGGTGCTTGCGGTAATTTTTACCGCGGTGTGCGTGCCGGTTTTTCAGGAGGATATCCGCGAAACAGGCCGTGCCGCCGTGCGTGAAGCCGTTTTGCGCAGCGCCGTGGAGTGCTACACCTTAGAGGGCGCATACCCGGAAAGCCTTGAATATTTGGAAAAGCACTACGGGCTTACGGTCAATAAGAAAGAATACATCGTGACATACGAGGTTTTCGCCGATAACCAGCTGCCGACCGTTCAGGTGCTGGTGCGCGGCGAGGAATAAGGAGGGCGCATGACGGAACCAAAAAAGAGAAACAGCACTTCTCTGATGCTGCTTCTGCTGTATGCATTGCTCATCGTATCGCTTTTGGTGCTGACGCTTGCGGGCGCGCGGCTGTATTCCGATACGATGGATGCCCGCGACGCACACGCAAAGCAGCGCAGCGCGCTTTCGTATATTCAAAGCCAAACGGCAGCGTGCGGCGGCAAAGGGAACATCCGCCTGATCGACGGCCCGGAGGGCCCGGCGGTGTGCTTGCGCGAGCCGGAAAGCGACTTCGAAACGCGCATCTATTTATATGAAAACGCGCTGCGCACGGAGTTTTCACGGGTCACGGCGAAGATCGATCCCAATAACGCCGAAAAGCTGTGCGACCTTAAAACGTTTAAAGCCGAGCTTTCGGAAAACGGGCTTTTAACGATCACTGCGGACGGCATGACCGCCGGCGCGTATTGTGACGGAGGTGGCGCGGCATGATAGATTACGAGGAAAAGCGCAATGAAACGCGCCACCGCATGGGCTTTATGACCCCGCTGCTTGTGTTTGTTCTGGCATTTGTCGCGTGCTGCGGTGTCATTGCGTGCGTGTTCCTGCGCGCGGCCGTCATCAGCGATGAAGCGGCGAGGGAAAGCGCAGGCATTGCGCTGTGCCGCAGCGCCGCAGAGGAGTTTCGCGCGGGAGAGATCCCCGAAAACGGCGAAATAGCATATTTCACAAAAGATATGGCAAGCTGTGCGGAAGCGGACGCTTACTATTATATAGAAACCGAAGTGACCGCCGCCGAGACCGAAACGGGAGCGTTGTATGCCGGGAAAATCACGGCGTATACGGCGGAGCAGGATAAAGAAATTTATGCGCTGAATGTACGGTGCTACCAGCCGAAGGAGGGAACGCCATGAGCCGAAATCGATTCCGCATCGGCAGCATCGCGGTGCTGTTCGCGGTCGTTGTGCTGTGCGTCGCCATTTTCGGCGTACTTACGGTGTCCTCTGCCGTATCCGATCGCCGTGCCGCAGAGCGCTACGGCGAGCACGTGGAAGTGCTGTATGCCTGCGAAAACGCCGGGCAAAACTGGCTTTCCGAAGCAGATGCGTATTTAAAGGGCGCGGGAGATCTGCCGGAAAACACGGAAGAGACCGAAACCACGCTCAAAACGGAGATCACGCGCGGCAACATGCAGCTTGAGATCTGCTTAAATAAGATAAACGGCAGCTATGAGATTGCAAAATGGCGCTGCACAGCGCGCTGGCAGCCGGATGACTCCCTGAACCTCGGGTAAGAAAGGCGGAGTACAATGAACATGACTGAAATTTTGAAAAGTGCCGTGGAGCGCGGCGCTTCCGATATTTTCGTGGTGGCGGGCCTGCCGCTGACGTATAAAGTGCGCGGCGAACAGCAGCGTGAAACGGCGGACGGCGCCTTCACGCCCGAAAAGACCGAAGCATTCGCAGCGGAAATCTATCGTCTTGCCGCGCGTGAGCCGCACTGCTTAAACGGCAGTGCGACCGATGACGATTTTTCGTTCTCGCTCAGCGGTACGGGACGCTTCCGTGTGAATCTGTTCCGCCAGCGCGGCAGCATTGCCGCCGTGGTGCGCGTCATCCGCTTCGGTCTGCCTACGGCCGAAGAAGCGCACATTCCGCCGGAGGTCATGCGCGCGGCACAGATGAAAAAAGGCATCGTGCTCGTTACGGGATCAGCGGGCAGCGGTAAGTCCACAACGCTCGCGTGTATCATCAACGAGATCAACCGTACGCGCACGGGACATATTCTGACGCTCGAGGATCCGGTAGAGTACATCCATCGCCACGATAAGTGCATTGTGAGCCAACGTGAGATCGGCTGCGACTGCCCGAGCTACGTCGCCGCTTTGCGCAGTGCACTGCGCGAAAGCCCGGACGTGATTTTGCTCGGCGAAATGCGCGACAAAGAGACAATGGAGGTCGCGATGACCGCCGCCGAAACGGGGCAGCTATTGTTTTCGAGCCTGCACACCACCGGCGCGGCGAATACGATTGACCGCATCATCGACGCATTTCCGCCGAACCAGCAGGCGCAGATCCGCTTACAGCTTTCCATGGTTTTGCAGGCGGTCATCAGTCAGCAGCTCGTACCCGGCGTAGACGGCACACCCATCCCGGTGTTTGAAATCATGTATTCCACACTCGCGATACGCAATATGATCCGCGAAAGCAAAACGCATCAGCTCGATGCCGCCATCGCTTCCGGCGCGGCGCAGGGCATGCGCACCATGGACATGGCGCTTGCGAACCTTGTACGGCAAAAGCGCATCACAGAGGAGACAGCGCTTTACTACTGCACGAACTATGAGACGATGCAAAAACGTCTGCAATTACTTTAAGTCATAGTTTTTAGCGTGACCTTTCGCCAAAAAAGGTATTTTCTCCGACAAAAAAGTAAATACTTATGAGAAAAATCGTGTTTTCCACCTTTCGGTGGATTACAAACGACGTTAAGCATGCTATACTTTATGAAAGGAACAAGTTCGGAATATTATTTTTTTCGCAATAGCCGGGGTGATATTTTGAACTGTTATTTCTGAAAGAGGGAGATGAACCGTTCATGAGTCGAACAGCGAAAGAAATTGAAACCACCGGGCTGCCGTGTGAAGCACAGAACGGTGAAACGATACAGGTTGTGCCGAAAGCCTATGTAACCATGCTCGGCAAGTTTACATTAAAGCAGGAAGGTATGGAGGTTCCGCACGTTGTGAGCCTGACGGGACGTTCCAGAAGACTGTGGACGCTTACGGCGTACCTTATTTTACACAGAGACCGCGGCGTTTCCGCGCAGGAGCTCATCGACCTGCTGTGGCCGGAAGCCGAAAACGATAACCCGTTAAGCACGCTGCAAAATAATGTCAGCCGCGCAAGGGCTGCGCTGGCAGAGCTCGGCTTTACGCACGCAAAGGTTATTATCCATAATGAAAAGGGCTATTATCGCTGGGCGCCGGACCGCGAGACGCAGCTTGACGTGGAGCAATTTGAAACACTTGCAAAGGCAGCGCTCGCCGAAGAAAATATGGAAAAATCGGTTGCCCTGGCGCAGGAAGCCGTGGCGCTTTACACCGGCGATTTTCTTACGGAAAGCGCAGCGGAGTTCTGGTGCATCAATCTCAACACGTATTACCGCTCGCTTTATACGCGCCTATGTCGCGCGGCGGTGGATCGCCTTTTGAAGCTCGGACGCATTACGGATGCGGAAAAGCTCTGCACGGGCGTTATCCGTTTAGATCCCGCCGCAGAGGAATTCAGCGTGTTTTTAATGCAGGCGCTCATAAAAAACAAAAACCCGAAAAAAGCGCTGGAACACTATGATTACATCGCTTCGCTGTACCGGGAGGTCTACGGTGTTTCGCCTTCGGCGGAGCTGGAGGCGCAGAAGGCGCTTGCGGTGCAGGAGCTTTACGGCAGCGAGACGAGTGAAGACGATATTCAAACGTTCCTGCTTGAAAAAGAACAGGAAACCGGTGCGTTTTGCTGCGATAACAACGTTTTCCGCGAGATTGTAAACCTGCATGTGCGCGAGATGCGCCGAAACGATACCCCTGCGGCGTTGATGATTGTGCGGCTTGCAAACCGCTCGATAGACCCGGAAAAGCGCGCCGTATATATGAAGCAGATGGAAGCGACGCTTTTAAACGAACTGCGCGCGGGCGACCCGTTCACAAAGGTGGGCGCAAACCAGTTTTGGGTGCTGCTGCCGGGTGCGACCGGCGAAAACGGCGGGCTCGTTTCCCGCCGTGTGTTCAATCGGTTCCAAAAGGAATACCCGAAAAGCGGTGCGGCCTACACCTTTAAATCGCTCGACCTGCGCCACATACATATGAGCGCAGAAGAAAAAGCAACGGAGAAAACGGAGCGCCGAAAGGTCTAAAACCGTCACCCGAAAGGATAAGTTGGTTGACACAACATAATTAACAAAAAAACTACGACCTATTTTCTTTTTTTATGAGAAAATGGGTCGTTTTTCTATAAAAAAACTTCTTAATCATAGCGTTCTCATAGCACCTTTGTGTAAAATAGAATCACAAAATACAAAAGGGAGGGATTAGGTGAAAGAAAATCGTATGCTACCGATCGGCACAGAGACCTTCCGTATCTTTGTGGATGAAGCGGAGGACGGTGTCATCCGCGGCAGGGTCTCCGGCGGGACGTTCCCGGAGGAAACCCTATTCCGAAGTCTTTCACGCCTGATCCTGCTTTTGGAAGAGCAGCTGGATACAGGCGGCACGCCGAAAGCTTCTCCCATAAAATGTGCGGAAACACCCACGTTTGAACTGGACATCCTGTTCCGCCAGAATTACAGCTGGCAGGGGAGACTGCGGTGGACAAAAGGCGGCAAAGAGGCCGCGTTCCGCAGTGTGCTGGAGCTGCTCATCCAAATGGAAACGGTTTTGGCACAGTAACACACATCAATTTAGGAATCCATATTTGTTATAAAACGGACAAATCACAGGATTGGAGGAAAACACTATGAAAAAGAAGATCATCGCCGTGTTGCTGAGCGCATGTATGCTGGTTTCGGCATGTCCTACGGGCGCGTTTGCAATGAGTGATGAGGAAACGAACACCTACACTGCAACAGGGGATGTTATGCAGGGGGGAGCGCCGGTCGTTGACGAGACGCCCGCGCCCGAGGAGACCGCAGCTCCGGAGGAGACACCCACTCCCACTCCGGAGGAGACACCCACTCCCGCCCCGGAGGAGACAGCCACTCCCGCCCCGGAGGAGACCCCGGCTCCCGTTGAAGTGAAAGCACAGGCGACCCCCGCCGCAGGTGCAGAGGAAACTGCACCGGCAAAACAGAGCGAGGAAGCGGGCATTTCAACCGCTATGTTGCTTCCGGACGACGACAAGAAGCCCGCGGTCGATACCTACCGTTTCTATGATGCAGACGGCAAGGAGCTGACCGATTGGACGCAGACCGTCGCCGAAGGCGAAGTGCTCCTCGAGCCGACTGCACCCAAAAAAGACAATGCACGTTTTGTTGGGTGGTACGATGAACGCGACAATCTCTTTGAAGGTTTTGGCAAAATTACTTCCGTAACCGGCGGTGCGACCGTAAAACTTACGGCGAAGTTTGAGGATGTTCGCTATGTGTACTTCATGAACAAGGACGGTTCGTCTGTTTGCTATACGGCTGAGGGCGAAGCGGAGACTGCTGTCAGCTCTTCTGATTTGGAAGCGGCACAGAACACAGTGAACCTTATGCTGGATGCCAAAAGTCACGTTGTTGGTTGGAGCACAGTGCCGAACGGTGAAGCCACTACGGTTACGTTTGCAAAAGACGAAATCGTCACAAAGGTTTATCCTGTTATCGAAAGCGGCTTCTGGGTCAAGTTCGATACAAACGGCGGCAGCCATGTTCAATCCGTATTCTGCGAACCGGGTATAAAGCTGGAACTTTCGCAGGTGCCGACCCGCAGCGGCTATACGTTTGACGGTTGGTATATCGGTGAAGAAAAAGTTGAGTCCGTTTCCGCAAGTGCTACGGTTACTGCGCATTGGACGGCCAGCAACAACACGAAGTATACCGTCATTCATTGGCTCGAAAACGCAGATGATGATGAGTATACGTTGGATGGCACAGAGACGAAAACCGGCACGACAGGTTCCGAGACAAACGCAGCGGCTAAAAGCTATACCGGCTTTACCGCACAGACGATTAAGCAGGAGACTATTGCCGGTGACGGCTCCACAATCGTAAACGTTTATTATAAGAGAGATTTATACGACGTGAAGTTCATGAAACGCACTTGCAATAAAGAAGAACATACGCATGGCTTTGGATGCCTGTTGTGGTGCGATAAAGAAGAACACCAGCATAGTGAAAACTGCTATACTGAAATCACAGGTTTAACCATTCATGCAAAGCATGGCGCGAATATCAACGATAAATGGCCTACTTATCAAGGAAGCAACACATGGGCGGTCAATCCTACAGGTGGCCCATATCAAGTAAATATTGATACAATGCCAATGGGGGGAGATACATTCTACGGCCCGAAAACTGGTCAAGGTAGTGAAACTGCATATTATTATGTAGAGGCTCTTCCCGGAGCGAGCAATACAGTTACCGTTGGTGGCATTAAATACGTGCTGCATCACTACGATACAAGCCCCGGTACGGGTTATACTGTAACTCAAGAGGATAAATACTCCATTACCGGCTTTAAATACAGTAGAGGCACGCAAAATGGAAGTAGTTATAATGGCGCTAAATTCTACTACACCCGTGAATCTTATAATATCACATTCTTTAACAATGGTATTAAGGATAAAACTTCAAGCTATAAGTACGAAGCCAGCATTGCTGGCGCATACTATGAACCGAAGCGTCCGGACAAGATAAACAATATGGATGCGAAGGATTACATATTTGCAGGCTGGTATGATAACAAGCTTTGCAAAGGCGAGCCGTTCGTGTTCACCGGCAAGACGATGCCGGCAACGGGCATTACGCTCTATGCTAAGTGGCAGGCGCCGCAGGTCAACGCAACAGTTTATCTGAGTGCTTCTGCGGATAGCAAGTCGAAAACATTCTCTGTTCCGTATGGTAAGAAAATCACCGAGTCCGAAGATTTTAACGCGATCATTGCATGTATTAAGACAGAAACCGGCGAAGCACCGTCCGCATGGTTCGTTGTAACCGGCGAAGGCCGTGTGTTGTTCGATCTGGACACACCGTTGTACAGTTCTGTAACACTTTATCCGTTCTTTGCTTCTTCCAGTGAAGGCTATACCGTAACATACAAAGAAGAAGGTACGGATGAACCTGCCAAAGACGAGCAGAAATACCTCACGGGCAGCCGTGCGGGTATCCTTGCTCCGGTAAACGGCGAAAACTTCCGCGCTTGGGAAACGGAAGACGGCAAGCTCATCCACCCGGGCGATAAGATTACCGTCACAAAGAACATCACGTTGAGGGCAGTCTACACCAATAAGCCCCGAACCGAGACGATTAGGTATCATTATAATTTCGGGGACAGCACGCAGACCTTTATAGACAGCGGTTACCCGAAGAATACGACCGCAACCGTAAGATCGTCTGACTATGTCGGCTTCACCGCTCCCACAGGCTACAAATTCCTCGGCTGGGCAACCACGCGGGACAGCAATAAGATTGAATACGCAGCAGGCGCTACGGTCTTTGTCGACGCTACCGGCAATAACAATCTCTATGCGGTTTGGCAGGTGAAGACGTACACAATCAAGTGGGTAGACTGGGACGGCAGCGAAGTCAGAACGGATACAGAAGTACCGTATGGCACAGAACTGGAAGTACCGGAAGATCCGACCAGAGCAGCAGATGACCAGTACACCTATACGTTCAAGGGTTGGACGCCGGAAGTCAAGACGGTTACCGGCGATGCAACGTATAAGGCAACGTATACGAAAGAAGCGAATACCTACACTTTGACGTATGACCTCGACGGCGGCGAGTGGGAGAACGATGAGACCTACACGTACACGAAGAAGTATAACGAAGAAGTTGAGGTAAAAGCAGACCCGACGAAGGAAGGCTACACCTTCGCAGGTTGGACGAGCGCAGAAGTAAAAGTAGAAAACGGCAAGTTCACGATGCCTGCAAAGAATGTAACTTTGAAGGCAAAGTGGGAAGCAAACATCTACAAAGTAACGTACGACCTCGACGGCGGCGAGTGGACTGAAGCGACCAACGAGTTCCCGTACGAGTACAAAGCAACAGTAGAAGTTGTAAAGACGGTTCCGACCAGAGAGGGCTATAAGTTCTCGGGTTGGAGAAGCGAAGAGGTTACGATCGAGAACGATGCGTTCACGATGCCGGCTCAGGACGTTGTGCTGAAGGCTGTTTGGGAAGCAAATCCCACGCCGACCCCGATTCCGTCGGAAGAGCCTACACCCACTCCGGCTCCGACAGAAGAGCCTACACCTACACCGGCTCCGACAGAAGAGCCTACACCTACACCGGCTCCGACAGAAGAACCTACACCTACACCGGCTCCGACAGAAGAGTCTACACCTACACCGGCTCCAAATCCGAACCCGAACCCGGCAACACCTACTCCGGCGCCGGTAGCTCCGGTCATTCCGGCTACGGTTGCAACACCCACCCCGACACCGACTGCCACACCTTCCGCAACGCCGAGCGATAACGGCGGAAAAGGCGATGGCAATAATGACGGCGAAATAGGCGAAACGATTAACGATAACGATACACCGCTTGCAAACGGTGAAGACATCGCAGACAACGCAACGCCGCTCGCAGGTCTCGGCACGGGCGCTTGGGCACTCATCAACCTGATCCTCACCATCGTGACGACCCTCCTTTCCATCCTCCTTCTCATCGGCTATATCGGCAAGAAAAAGAAGGCGTTGGAAGACGAAGACGGCAACGTGGTTCTCGATGAGAACGGCAAAGAGGTTATGGAGTACGAAAAGAACAAGAAGGGCCTTTGGAGACTCATCAGCATCATCCCGGCTCTGATTGCCATCATCGTCTTCATCTTCACCGAAGACATGACCCTGCCGATGATCTTCGTCGACAAGTGGACAATCCTCCATGTTGTAATCGCGCTGGTACAGGTCGTTGTTATGGTCCTCTGCAAAAAGAAGAAGGACGAAAACGACGAAGACGAGAACGCAGCAAACGCGTGATGGAACAAAAGCATAAGGCGTAAGCCAAAGTAAGACGGGATGTCCCCCAAAAAGGGACATCCCGTTTCTTAGGCGCGTTGTGTTTTCCACAGAGTTTTTTTGTATTGTGGAAGAATCAGCTGCACGTGCATAGACCGCACGGCAAGCTTTGCGCAAAAGAATACCGCACAAGGTGAGTTTACCCTGTGCGGTATCTCTTTTTATAGCGGTTTAGTTTTCAAATTTCGCATCTGCAAGGTACAGATAACCGACGGCACGCAGCGAGGCGAACGCGCCCTCCACTTCAATGCGAACGGTGGAAGCGCCGGAAATACTCAGGCTCAGCGCGCTTGCGGGGCTGTTCACCGTGAGCGAGGAAACTTCATATTGCAAATGGTCGTCCACATAAATGCGAACCGTGCCGATGAAATCGTCGGAGGTATCGCCCTCCACGACCCATGTTCCCGTCAGGCGCTTATATTGTCCGTTCGGGGCGTATTCGGTGTAGACGGTTTTTGCGATGACAGGGTACAGCGAGAAGTTAAGGCCGTTGCTGTACGCATTGCCGTTTACGTCATAGGCTGTCCAGTTCTGGCTGCAATCTTCGCCGCCGCTTGGGGAAAGATCTGTCAGCGAAACGGGGTAAAGCGCCCTGTATTCTTCAATCTTAGCCGCAATATCGCTGTCGCCGGAGAGGATGTCGTCGGCGTTTTGCAGCGTTTCCACCGCGTCAGAATAGCGGCTTTCACCGGCCTGCTTTGCGGCAGCATCGAGAATTTTTTGCTTATACTGGTTTTTGTAGGTGGCAATCTGCGCGTCGATGCGCTTGTCGCTGCGTGTGGCGCCCTGCAGCACGTTAACAGCGCCGGGCAAGTCGCCGTCGTCCGCGAGCGTTTTGGCGGTGCTGAGCAGCGTTTCCACGTAGTTATTGAGCTCTGCGTCCTTAATCTCTTCCAGCTTAGCCTGGATGTCTTTATCATCGCCGAGGATATCGACGCTGTTCATCAAAATGGCTTCGGCACCGAGGAAATCTTTCTCGTCCGCGCGGCTCTGCGCATCGCTTAACACTTTTTCTTTGTATGCGGTGCGGATGTTTTGAATTTGCGTCTGCGCGTCGTCGTGGTTCACATCGGCGTGAATGACCTTCTGATATTCCGTAATGGCGCGGCCGTCTTCGCCCTGTGCCTGCAGGCTTTTGCCGTTTTTGTAGGCCTCTTTGGAGTCTTTCAGCGATTGAATGCCGTTGAGCTGATCGTCGAGACCGATGTTCGGGAACAGCTTTTGCAGGCGGTCGAGCAGTTCATAGGAGCTGTCGTAGTTCGCTTCGCTTTTATTGTAGCGGTCGATGACCGTCTGGGCATATTCCTGCATTTGGTCGGAGACCGAAGCGAGTTCGTCCTTTGAAAGCGTGGGAAGTACCTGCGCCGCAGCGGAATAATCGTAAGCGTCAAGCGCGCGGGTGAGCTTTTGCATGGGTGCATTGTACCACCAGAAAATGCCGCCGATTGTAGCGCCGATGGCGATGAGAATGGGAAGCACGATGAAAAGCCATTTAAAAGAACGCTTTTTCTTCGGCTTTTCGTCGTATTCCTCGTAGGCGTAGCCGTCGTTATACGTATATTCTATGGGTTGCACGCGCGGCTCCGGCCCTGAAATTTCCTCCGGGGTTGGGGAGACGGTGAATGTACCCTCGTGCTCCATGCCTTCGGGTTTGTCGCCGAGCGCATCGCCGGAGGAAATATCCTCCGTGAAGTCCGTCGGGGAATGGCTGTAAATATCTTCGTCGTCCGGACTGTTTGAAGGGGTATCTTCAGCTTCGGGTGTCGGTTCCGCTTCGGAGAGGCTCTCTGTCGAATTTGAGGAGATGTCTTCCACGGCAGGCTCCGTGGGCGTTTCCGGCGCGGGGGCAGATTCCGGCTCCGGTTCTTTTGCGGGCGGTGCAGTCGCTTCCGGCGGGCGCACAACGGGGTTGCCGCAGAGCGTGCATTTTTTCGCGCCCTCCGGCAAGGTGGCGCCGCAGTATATACAAAACATAAGTGACCTCCTAATGTTTGTGGTCCCGCAGGGAAAATCTGCGGTGTTTTCCATAGCATACAATATTCCGGGAAATCTGTCAAATGTTTAGAAAAAATGTGGGAGATAAAGCAAAGAGAGGGAACGAAGCGTTCCCTCTCTTATCCCCAAAAGTGCCGCTAATCGGCTATTTTAGTCTCCCAAACATGTTTCTGTTCCGGCGAAACGGTCTTCAGCGCGGCGAGCGAATACGGTATCCCCAGCGCGTCCCATTTCGTTTTGCCGATGTCATGGTATGCCATGATCTCGGCCTTTTCAATACAGGTATATTGATGCTTGAGCGCACAAATCGCCTCAAAGTGCGCGTCCGTGTCGTTCACGCCCGGAATGACCGGGCAGCGCAACCACACATGCGCATGCGCGTCCTCAAGGGCTGCCAGGGACTCGAGGATCGGCGCAAGCGGCGCGCCTGCCCATTTTTTGAGGGCATCGGGGTCGCTGTGCTTAAAATCGAACAGAAAAAGATCGGTGAGCGGTATCAGTTCTTTTAAATGTGCGGCAGAGATCAAACCGTTTGTCTCCAGCGCGGTGTGGTACCCTTTTTCGCGGCAGGCTGTAAGCAGCTTTTTCAGGAGTTCAAAGTGCAAAGAAGCCTCGCCGCCCGAAAAGGTGACGCCGCCTTTTGACGAGCGGTAATATTTTGCGTCCTTGTCGATCTGCTTCATCACGGCTTCCACCGTCATTTCGCGCCCGGAAAGTTCCAGGACATCGTTCGGACATACTTCGGCACATTTGCCGCACGCCGCGCATTTTGCACGGTCAAAAACATGTGTGCCGTCTGCTTCTATTTCATGCGCTCCGTTCGGACATACCGCAGTGCATGCCCCGCAGGACGTGCATTTTTCGCGGCGAAACAAGAGCTCGGCATCGGTTGAAAAGCTTTCCGGATTGTGGCACCACGCACAGTGCATGTTGCATCCTTTGAAAAACACGGTGGTGCGAATGCCCGGCCCGTCATACACGCAAAAACGTTGAATATCAAAAATAAGATCCCGCATATCGGCCTCCGCTTACGCGCCGTAGGTCGTGCGTTCAATAATCTCGCGCTGCACAACAGGGTTCAGCGTGACAAATCTCGCGGAGAAGCCGCCGATACGCACGAGGAGGTTCTGGTAGTTTTCCGGGTGCACCATGGCGTTTTCAAGGTCATCCTTGCCGATGACGCACAGGTTCGTCTGCACGCCGTCGTTGTCGTAAAACGCCTTCAAGACGGCTTCTACTTTATCCATAGAGCCCTTGAAGAGCTCCTTTGTAAAGCGCACATTGTTGATAACGCCCACGTGCTTTGTATTGTCAAACTTCGACATGGAGTTGAGCAGCGCCGTAATGCCGCACTTATCTGCGCCGATGGAAGCGCCGTTGGCGTTTGCCATGGGGCTGCCGGCCTTTCTGCCACAGGCAGACGCCGCACAGAAGTTGCCCCATTCTGCGCTCATGGAGTTGTTGACGCTGACAATATTGTAGTGGTCAAGCCCCGCAGCTTTGCCCGCTGCCACGGTAAGGTCGGCAATATCGGTGAAAAGGCGCGTTGCGATGTCGTCAGCCGTGTCGTCGTCGTTGCCGTATTTCGGTGCGGAAAGGCACATGCGGCGAATATCGTCGTGCCCCTCAAAATCGTGATCCAGCACATCGATGAGTTCCGGCAAAGTGAGCTTCTTCTCGTCGTAAACGAGCGTTTTAATGGCCGTCAGGCTGTCTGCACAGCTGATGATGCCAAACATTTCGCTGGAAGCATTCAGGTAACGCACGCCGCCTTCAAACGTAGCCTTGCCGCGCGCGATGCAGTCGTTCAAAAGCAGGCTGAGGTGCAGATACGGTGCGTTTTCGCCCGCAATTTTATAGTTGAGGTATTTGTGTACAGCAAAGCGGTCAATGGTCGGCTTGAGCTGTGCAAGCACGGCGTCATACAGCTTTTCAAAGGTATCAAACTGCGCCGGGTCGCCGGTCTTTTCGCCGCAGGGAACGTTCTGGTAGAAATCAAGGCCGCTGTGCAGCGCAATTTCCAGCGCTTTCAGCGCGTTGATGCCGTTGTTCGGTGTGCCTACGCTGTAACCGACCATGACGTATTCGCCGCAGCCGAACGGCACATATTGCTCGGCTTCTTCATGCGAAACGCCAAAGACCTTTTCCACAGCCGGGACATTCGTCTCATCGGAATAAATAATCGGGAACGTAGTGCCCTCCGCATTCACTTCCATCGCCTTGCGGAAAACGGTCTCGTCCATGTCGCTGTAATAGCGCAGGGTGAGCTGCGGCACGGTCTCGCGGAAGCGGCGGGAAGCTTCCATGATGACGATGGCGAGGCGGT
>ENA-OQKH01000597-OQKH01000597.1-human-gut-metagenome-genome-assembly--contig:-NODE-597-length-23069-cov-4.051061_pt1 | contig 23069 bp, 16 predicted proteins | sample MGYA00242645_ERZ504791 | MGnify/ENA primary metagenome ERZ504791 (study PRJEB26092, sample SAMD00036388) | human gut metagenome | host: Homo sapiens | study: EMG produced TPA metagenomics assembly of... | reverse complement strand
GAAAAACCTATGATAAATACGCTTAGAAATAATTTAATGAAGCGATGGAATTACAGCGAAGAAAAAGCTAAACAGAGCGTTATTAGATTTGATATACAGAAAACAGCAGAATTGATTCATGGTAATTGGCAGGAAGATACTATTATTGACTATGGTAATGATAATGCTGATATGGTTATTGAAATGGGGTTGGATGGACTTGTTGCTGATAGATCTGTAGACATTATTATAGGTGGACCACCGTGTCAAGCATACTCTTTAGCAGGACGTGCACAAGATCCTGATTCAATGAAGAATGATTATAGAAATTATTTATTTGAAAGTTTTGTAGAAATTGTTAATTATTATAAACCACAGATGTTTATTTTTGAAAATGTTCCAGGAATTTTAAGTGCTTCTCCAGGGGATAAACTTGTTATTGAACGAATTTGTATGGCTTTTGAAAAAATCGGCTATGCGATAAGGAAACCAAGCGAGATGAAGAAGTCGATTTATTCTTCTGCTGATTTTCAAGTTCCTCAAGAAAGAAAAAGAGTGATTATTATTGGTGTAAATGACAAAAGCGAGTTTAATGTAGAAGATTTTTATGCTAGTCTCGACAGCTTTAAATCAAAAAAAAGAAAAAGGACAGTAAGGGATGCAATTGGTAATTTGCCAAAATTTAAACCTCTAGATGAACCATATAAAATTCAAAATAAGAATATCTCTCATGAGCTGATAGGTAACAAAATTATTCCTTTACATAATGCAAGATATAATAATAAAAGAGATATAGGCGCTTTTAAAATTTGGTTAACTAATTCTATGAATTATGCGTCTACTAAAGATAAATTAGAATTTTATTACAAGGTAACAGGTAAGAAAACTAATCATAACAAATATAGAAACTTAGAGTGGGACAAACCTTCCCCAACTATAGTTTCTCATTTGTATAAAGATGGATTAATGTTTATTCATCCCGATATTGATCAACTCAGATCAATAACAATTCGAGAAGCTGCATTGCTCCAAACGTTTCCTTTTGATTTTGAATTTGTTGGATCAGATGCATATTGTTATAAAATGATAGGAAATGCAGTTCCTGTTTTATTTTCAAAATATATAGCTTTAGCTATTATTAAAGTATTGGAGAAGAAGTGAATGAGAAAATTAAATGTATTGATTGCTTGTGAAGAAAGTCAACGGGTGTGTTCGGAATTTCGTAGTTTAGGTCATAATGCTTATAGTTGTGACATATTGAAATGTAGTGGGGGACATCCTGAATGGCATTTTAATCAAGATGTATTAGAAGTGATTAAAAATAATGGTGGTGTACTTGAAACTGGCGAGAGTAAATTTATTGAAGGAACATGGGATTTAATGATCGCACATCCCCCATGTACTTATTTAGCTGTTAGTGGTGCAAGATGGTATTACCATCCCGAGGATAAAGAGTTACCTGTTGAACAACGAAGGCCACATCCAAGGTTTCCTAATAGGATACAAGATCGAGAGGATGGTGCTGCTTTTTTTATGTCACTAGCCAATGCGGATATACCTTTTATTGCAATTGAGAATCCAGTAGGGATTATGAATACTAGGTTTAGGAAACCGGACCAAATTGTTCAACCTTATCATTTTGGAGATAGTGCATCAAAAAAGACGTGTTTATGGTTAAAAAATTTACCTTTACTTGAATACACAAATGTTGTTGATTCAGGAGAATATATACAGTTTGAGAGTGGAAAAAGAATTGCAAAATGGTATTCGGAGGGGCTTACAAAAACGAAAACTTCTGAAGAAAGAAGAACTTGGAGAAGTAAAACATTTCCAGGGTTTGCAAAAGCTATTGCTGAACAGTGGGGAGGTTATGTTTCTAATATTTTAGATGCAAGGGAGCGAATACGATGAATATATATTTGAGAAAAATTTTAAAACATGATATTACACATCAAATAAGTGTTACAAAAGAAGTATTAAATGGCTTTTTTTCTATATATAAAGATAGAGAGTCTGTACAAATGAGAGGGAAAAACACAGGTTATACAGGGAAGGTTGTTTTTTTACTTGCAACGGATCCTCGCTTTGGAGGAGAAATAAAACAAATTATTACTAGTGAAGGTGGGATGAATGTTGATGATATTTTACTTTTTATAAAAGATAAAGATTCTTATATTGTTGAGGTTGTTACAAAAGGAGATGTAAGACATCAAACCTTTATAACAATGATGGACATAGAAAGACATCTAGTAATTAGTATTGATAATGCCGCTGATTTAATATCTCCATTTGACAATAGTGTGGATATAGGGGAAAATAAAATAATTTATGGTATCCCTGGATGCGGAAAAAGTTATCATGTTGAACATGAAATATTAGAAAATAACTATGTTGATAAAAAAAATGATGTTTTTAGAACAACGTTTTATTTGGATTACTCTAATAGTGATTTCGTGGGGCAGTTGTTTCCTGTTGTTGATGGGGATAAAATAACATATAAAGCGATTCCTGGTCCATTTACAAAGGCATTAAAAAGAGCTTATGAAAATAAAAATCGAATGATATATTTAATAATTGAAGAAATCAATCGAGGGAATGCAGCTGCTATTTTTGGAGATTTATTTCAGTTATTGGATAGATTGAAAGAAAGTAAAGATGATAGATATGAAGGTGATAGTGAGTATCCTATAACTAACGAATTTATAGAGGGATATTTTAAGGAAGAAAAAGTTGATTTTATTCCAGGAAATATATATATACCTAGAAATTTAACAATTATTGCAACTATGAATACAAGTGATCAAAATGTATTTCCTTTGGATACTGCATTTAAGCGTAGGTGGAAAATGGAACGAATTGTAAATAATTGGTCTAGGCATGAGTTCGCAGAATATTATATACCATTTACAAATATTACTTGGAAAAATTTTGTAGAAACAATAAATGAGAAGATGTTAGAACTAGCGAGTGATGGTTTATTTTTAGAAGATAAGCAAATTGGAGCATATTTTGTAAACAAGGATGTATTAGTGGAACAAAAATGCAATGAATATAAATGCAATCTAGATAAGGAGAAATATCAAACATATAAAAGGAAATTAGAGGATTTTACTTATAAAGTTATAGAGTATTTGTATACTGATGTATTTAAATTTAATAAAGACAAATTCTTTAAAGAAACAACGATAAGCTTTAATAAGTTATGTGAAAGTATTATTAAATTTGATAAGGAAAAGACAAAATATACAGGTATGATTGAAACCTGTATGGACGTTAATTTCAATATATCAAATAATAAGGAAATAGAAACTAATAATAAGGAAATAGAAACTACTGATGAAATAGCTGGTGAATAAAATATGACTGCTCAAAATGAAGTTGAATTAATACAGGTAAAAGAGGCTAATAAATTTATAGGAATAAAAATAAACAATAGCAGGATAGAGGTTCATGTACCACAAATATTCCACAAAAAAGCTGATGAAAAAGAGTATCATATTAAAAAGCATCGTCTTGAATTGTTAAAATTTTTAAAAAGTCTTTCATTGGCAACAACTATGAGAGACGATATTCGAATAAGTGATAATGAGTTAGTAGGAGAAATGTGGCCTATTGAATCATATTTATGGATGATTGATGATTTTTTTGAAAATGGTTATTATTTCAATCGGGAAAAGAAATATTATCATGATAATAAAGGTAAAATAGATTGGAAAAGAACACTAAGAACAACACCAATATATTCAAATGGTAATATTATATATGATAAATTAATTACCTCAAGAGTATCTGCAAGTAATGATAAAATTGCGCAAATTTATAAAATTTGTTTATCTATCAGTTTAAAAAGGATTGGATGGATTTATAATTTGAATTTTAGAGTCGATGTACAACAACATATGTCAAATCAAATAATGATATATCTTATACAAAATGAATTGGAATCAACTTTTGATGATATTAAAAGATTACGTTTCAAGCACATGTTAAAAATACTTAGAAATATAAAAAATGATAGTGCCTTAAGCAATAGAACAACATATGGTGTTACAAATTACTATTATGTTGTTGAAAGAATGATTGATAGAATGTTTAAGGGTATAAGTGCAAAACAATTAAAAGTTTACAATCCGTATGGCTGGTGGGAAGTCGATGGAGAAAAAACAAAGGCTTCTTTACTTAGACCAGATACAATTTATAAAAAAGACAATAACGTTTATATTATTGATTCTAAAATGTATAAATATGGATATACTGCTGAAAAAAGTGACTTGCCACAAACATCTTCAATACTAAAGCAAATCGCATATGGCAATTTTGTGAAAAAAATGCATCCTGATAAAAACGTTAGAAATGTATTTATTATTCCATACGATAAAGAACTAGATGAATTTAAATTGTTAAACAAAACCAAGATTTTAGAATATATAGGTAAAGCAAGTGGTGAATGGAATACAAATAATGTTGAACATAATAGTATCTACACATATGTCATTGATTATATGTATTTATTAATGAATTATAACAATTATAATGATACATTAATTGATGAATTGTGTTCTTCAATAGAAGAACATATCTCTAAGAAATAAATACAAATAATTTTGTTGGAAAAAGGCGGTTAAAATAAAATACCGTTTTTTTCTATTTGAAAATAATTATGGGTACTGATTTTAATGACTTTTATAGTTTTGTTTATTCTGATATGATAAAATTTTTGTAGATGCGAGGATCTTAACATGGATGAAGAAAAATTATTAACTGAAATTCAAATTTTAAAAGAAGAAAATAAAAAATTACGACAATTATTAACTAAGTATGGATATGTTTTTGAAGAGACTAAATTTAGTTCTGAAGATAAAATGAAAATATATCGTAGTTATTTTAGAGGTCGTGATGATATTTATGCGGTCTTTTATAAACAGTCAGTATTTCCAGCGTGTTATAATCGAACAAAAGGAAATTGTTATTACGAAAATGGTCATAAAGTTTGTTCAAAATGTAATAACTCCAATTTTGTCCCACTAACTGATGATGTAATCAGAAATCATATTTGTAAACCTAACCAAAGAATTGGCCTATATCCATTATTAAAAGATAATACATGTTATCTTTTAGCTATTGATTTTGACGATGATGACTGGTTTGATGCTATGTTGAGTGTGTATCGAGTTGCTAAAAGTTATGGTATTGATAGTCTAATGGAACGTTCTAAATCAGGTGCTGGTGGGCATTTATGGATATTTTTTGATAATAATATTTATGCTTCTTATGCACGAAAATTAGGATTTTTCTTATTAGATGAAGCAATGAAAGTGAATAAACGAATTTCATTTAAATCATTTGATCGTTTATTTCCTAATCAAGATAATATGCCAATTGGCGGCTTTGGTAATTTAATAGCTTTACCAATGCAATACGATGCTATAAATAGTAATAAAAACACTCTATTTATTGATGAAGACGGTAAATTAGTGAGCAATCAGTTTATACATCTTGCTAATATTAAAAAGACTAGTTCATTAAAAGTAGAAGAAATTTGTCAGAATAATACTGAAGGGATTTTTAGCGATAAAGTAAGCGAAGAAACAACTGCAAAGTTTAATAACGAAATAAAAGTAGTTGAAGATTCGATGCTAAAGATTTATCGTTTAAATTTAAATGCTCTTACACTTAAAACAATTAAAAAGACAGCATCAATTTGGAATCCGGAATATTTTTTATTTCAAAATACACACCGTCCAATATTTCATAAAACGACTCCAGCTATTTTATCAGAGTATGAAGAATCAGATAAATATTTATATCCGTCTAGAGGATTAAAGAATAAACTATTAAAGATTTTTGGTGAAAGATTACAAATAGAAGAAATTACAGAATCAGGTCACGAAATAGAAGTTCAATTTAAGGGAGAGTTAGTTGAATATCAAGAAAAAATTATTGAAAAATTAGATAAACATGATTTAGGTATCGTTAAAGCCCCAACCGGTTCAGGTAAAACTATAATGGCTTTAGCGTTAATTACTAAATATAAGACTAGTACATTAATAATTTTACCTGGTAAAGAATTGTTAAAACAATGGAAAAGACAAATAGATAATTTTATTAAATATCCCGAGGCAAAGCTAAAAAGAGATCATTATATTGGGGAATATACTGGAAATAAAAAGAAATTAAAAGGGAATATTGATATTGCAACAATTCAATCACTAGCAAATATTGAAGATTTTGCTATTTTACAAAGATATGGATTAGTAATTATTGATGAATGTCATCACTGTGCCAGCAATACTTATCGAACAGTATTAAAGCGACTGAATGCTAAAAGAATATACGGGTTTACGGCTACACCTGAACGTCAAGATGGACTAGAAGAAATAACATGTATGTACTTAGGAAATATTGTCGCTAAGGTGAGTGAAAAGGATATTACTAAATATCGGGATTATGAACAAGTTTTAATTCCCCGTTTTACAACTTTCACTATGCTAGAAGAAAAGTCTAACTTTATGGAAGTAGTTAATATTCTTATAAAAAATGAAAAAAGGAATCATTTAATTATTACAGATGTAGTTAGTGAATTTAAAGAAAAGAGAAATATCATTATATTATCTGATCGGGTTGAGCATCTAGAGTATTTATATGATCAACTACGACATGTAGATGAACATATTTACCTGTATTTAGGTAAAACTGATAAAAAAGATAAAGAAAATATTCTTGAAGAACTTAGATATGCTAATAATTTTAATTACATAATTCTAGCATCATCAAAGCTTATTGGTGAGGGTTTTGATTTACCAAGTTTGGAAACTATGTTCGTGGCAACACCATTTTCGTGGAAAGGAAGAACAAAACAATATTCAGGTAGATTACATCGCCAAAATGAAGGAAAAGAACTAGTAAGGGTATATGATTATGTTGATCATAAGGTTGGATTTTTAGCAAGAATGTTTAATAATCGTTTAAAAACTTATTTGAGTGAAGGATATAATATTTTAGAGAGTAGTGAACTTTCACCATTAAATCAATATTTATACGACAATTATATTAAGGCTTTAGAATTAGATATGTTAAATGCTAAAGAAGAAATTATTATTCATAGTTCTAAAATATTACTATCATTAATCAAGAAATCTTATCAATTTATTCAATCCTTATTATATGATGGAATTAGTGTAATTGTTGTGATAAAATCACAAGCATTAAAGCAAAATGATGAAATAGCATATTTAAAGGGACTTGGAGTAAAACTTATTTATAGTGAAGCACAGATTAATAACATTATTATCGATAACAAGATTTTGTGGATACCAAATCGTGGATATTATGAAAGACAAAATAATGTAAATGCATTCCGTATTGAAGATGTTAATGTTATTGAAGAGATTATATCAATAATAAAAGATAATACTTGAGATGAGTAATAATAAATATGGTATACTATAAGAGGTATATAATATACTTATTATTTGGAGGTGTTTAGATGAAAAGAGTTCCAATCGGTATAGAAAATTTTAAAAAAATGATTGATGATAATTGTTATTACGTTGATAAAACTGGATTAATCAATGATGTTTTAAATGAAGAAGTAATTCTGTATACACGTCCAAGAAGGTTTGGTAAAACATTAAATATGAGTATGCTGTATTATTTCTTTTCAATTAAACAAAAAGATAATGCTTATCTATTTAGAGATTTAAAAATAGAAAGAAATATTGAAGCTAAAAAACATCAAAATAAGTATCCAATTATTTTTATTATCTTAAAAGATATGAAACGTAATAATTTTAATGATCAAACAGAAAAGTTTGCAGCTTTAATTTCTGATATTGTCGATAATAATATAGAATTGTTAGAGAGCCTTGTTTAAATGAACGACAAAAAAACTTATTACAACAATATTTAAATACAACTAGCTCATTATCAAATCTACAAGATGCTCTACTTAATATCTCAATTTGTTTACAAAAGCATTATCATGAAAAAGTAGTTATACTAATTGATGAATATGATGTGCCTTTACAAGAAGCATATATAAATAACTATTATGATGAAATGGTTGATTTTTTAAAAAATGTTTTTAGTGCTGTCTTAAAGACAAATGCTGTTTTACAAAAAGGTGTTTTGACAGGATGTTTAAGAATAGCTAAAGAGAGTATTTTTACGGGTTTAAATAATTTTTCTGTATGTTCTGTTCTTGATGAGATATCAGATAATCGTTTTGGCTTTACAAATGAAGAAATAACAGATATTTTAAGTTATTATCATCTAGAGCAGTATCAAAAAGAGTTTAAAAGATGGTATGATGGATATTTATTTGGTAAAACAGAAATATATAATCCCTGGAGTACATTATTATATGTTAACAAATTAATTAAAACCACTAGTATAACAGGTGAATCATTTTGGGCTAATACTAGTGGTAATGAGATTATTTATCGTTATATAACTAATAATAATCTTAAACTAAAAGATGAATTTGATATTTTAATTAATGGCGGGATAATAAAAAAAGTAATCAAGCCGGAATTAACATATCGTCAAATGGATGACCTCAATAATATTTATAGTTTTCTTCTTTTTACTGGTTATCTTAAGATTAATAAATACTTAGATTACAATTATTATGAATTAATGATTCCTAATTATGAAGTTAAAATGATCTATCAAGAAACATTTGATGATTGGACTAAAGAAATTATTGAAGATAATAGTCAAAAACTAATAGATGCGCTTTTAAACAAAGATGAGGATAAAGCTAATAAAATTTTAAATTATATTTTATTACAATCAATCAGTTATCATGATAATAAAGAAAGCTTTTATCATGGTTTTATAATGGGTTTAATGAATGGTAATAATATTTATTCTAATATTGAAACTGGTGATGGACGCAGTGATATAAAATACTTACCAGTAAATAAAGAAAAAAGAGGTTTTATCTTAGAACTAAAGATAGTTAAAGATAAAGACCTCTATGATACTGCGGTTGAAGGCTGTAATCAGATTATTGAAAAACGCTATTTGGAAGGTGAAAAAGTTCGTGGATATCAAGATATAGTAGGTTATGGAGTAGCATTTGATAAGAAAAGATGTTTTGTTAAAATGGTCAAACAATAATTACTCCATATTCTCTAATAAATTATTAATAAAACTATCATAATTATAACTATGAATAATACTTTGCTGTAACTTAGCATTATTAACAATTTCAATAAAGATATCATAAAGGTGCTCAATGTCTTGTTGGTCACCTTGTTTTATTGCTAGTAAAAAGATAATCTGAACCGTATCTTGTTGATACCAGGTTAATGGTTTATCGATGATAGCAACAGCAACTTTAGTATCTTTAGCACATAGGCGCATAGGATGTGGTAATGCAAATACTTCATTCATATTAGTTTTTGCTAAATTTTCACGTTCCATAACACAATCAAAATAATTGCTATCAACAATATTTTGTTTTTCCATTAATTGACACATTTGTTTTAATAAAGATTCTTTAGAGTCTATTCCATCTAAATGAATAAAGAGGTTTTTATCAAAAAATTTATTTGATTTCTTCATTTTATTTAAAGAAATTGATGTTAGAAATTTAGAGATTGCTTCGATATCTTGATTATTTAAAGCAAAGTCAACAGTAATGGTAGGAATATGTTCACTCTTTAATGGTATTGTAGAAATAACAAAGTCAATATTCAATAATTCTCTTTTTGTATAATTAATAAATTCGTTATATGAAGCTTTACGAACAATTGTTATCTTATCTTTAAAGAAAACATTTAATCTAGCTTCTAACATTCTTGTTGTAGCTTGACCAGAACCACAGACTAAAATAACACTTTTGTTTTGAAGGCTTCCTGAAAAACAACGCTCAATCGCAGCTCCGATATGCAAAGAAACATAACCAACTTCATCTTCAGTTAAAATATATGGGGGCTTATTAAAGATTTTTGCGGTACACGTTAAAGTAATATCAAATGCTAAAGGAAAATTAGTTTTAATGGTATTTAATAATGGGTTTCGTTTATTTAATGCAAATGATTTAGTATTTAAGATAGATTTAAAATGTAAAAAGAGGTCATGTGACAAAATTTCATCATTACGCAAATCAAAATTATAATCAAAATATATATTATTCAATAATTCTTCTACTAACTCCTTGATTTTATTATCATTATCGACTAAGTCGTTTAATTGTGTATTGGCTACTAAATGTGAATAAATATATTTTTTTTCACCTTCACTAATCGTAATATTAAAAGTATACTCAATTTCATTTGCAATATCATCAATAAAATCAGTATAATTATCATCAATTTTAATAGTATTGTTCGTATTGATATAACAGTCAAATTGAATTCTTGAGATCATTAAAGCAAAATGGATGATTAGGTTTTTAAAATTAAAATCATTTGTTTTTATATGTGCATTTTTTAATTTATTAGAGATAATTTGTTTAAGAAGATCTAGATCAATTCCCTCAAAAAGAGTATATTCATCTTTTGTAAAGCCGGTAACATAGTTTTGAAAGTTGTACGATAAAACATTTTCAACTAGACATTTGCGTTTATCATCTTCATTACCAATTATTTTGACCCCGACATTAGTTTTTGAGATATATTCAAGATTATATTTTGAAAAAATAGCTTTTAAAGTTTTAATATAGTTTTGTAACGTATTTTTACTCACATAGATATTATCAGCCAAATCATCTAGACTCATATATTCATCACTATATAATAATAAATTTAATAAATATTTAATCCGATCTTGAGAACTGTCTAATTCTAAATTACTAGTTCTTGTTTGTTTTATTGAACATAAAAAAGTATTATATTTTTCTTGATCATTGATCTCAATATAATATCCAGCTTTTCTTTTTAATTTTATTTTTGCTCCATTTTTTTCAAGAATTTCATTAATTGCCTGAATATCACTACGGATCGTTCTATCTGTGATGTTTAATAGAACTGATAACTGACTTGCAGATACTATATTATCTTGTCTGACATAGTCAAATATTTCATTTAAACGATTGTATGGAAACATCATTATCACGATTCCTTCCTTATTATGTCTATATTGTATAGATAATTGTTTTTTTATGCAAATAAATTATTTCCAAAATAAAATGGAAATCTTGATGTTTATAAAGTAAAAGTTTCCGTTAATAAGTGGAAATAGCATTGATTGAAATAAATTTAGATTCGAGATAGACTATAGTTGTAGCAAGGAGGTAGTAACGGAATGCTTAATGAAGATTATATATTTTTGGATGTGAAAGTGACGAATAAAAATCAATTATTAGGGTTTATTGCAGACAAAGCCCATGAATATAATATTTGTGACAATCGAGAAGGACTGCTTGAAGATTTAATAAAACGTGAAGCAGAATTTCCAACAGGATTGCAAGATGGATTCGCAATTCCGCATGCACGTAGTAACCATGTCAAAAAGGCTGCAATTTTATATTTAAGAACTGATGAAGCAATTGAGTGGGGAACTATGGATGATAAAAAAGTGAATTATTTATTTTCATTGTTAGTTCCTGAACAAAATGAAGGAAATCTTCATTTACAGATGATATCTAAATTAGCTACTTGTTTATTAGAAGATGAGTTTAAGAATACGGTAAAATCTTCAACTAATAAATCGGCGCTAAAAGATTATATATTAAAAAATATGGAGGTAGATTAAATGAAAATCGTTGGTATTGCCGCTTGTCCTGCGGGATTAGCACACACACCTATGGCAGCTAAAGCCTTAGAAAAAGCAGGAGCTAAATTAGGTTATGATTTAAAAATGGAGCAGCAAGGAAGTATGGGTCAGGTCAACAAGATTACTGAGGAAGAGGCTAAAGAAGCAGCTTTTGTAATTGTAGCATCAGATCAAAAAATTCTAGGAATGGAGCGTTTTGAAGGAAAACCGGTAATTAGAATTGATATTACAACTTGTATCAAAGCTCCGGAGGCGGTCATAAAAAAATGTGTTCAAGCAACACAAAAATAAAAAAGCAATTTAACTTGGCGGAGTCAAATTGCATACACAAAACTATAGTGAGTAGTGTGTACTCTCATTATAACATAAAATATGAAAAGAGAGGTAAAACGAATGAAAAAGTTTTTAAAAGATGCTAAAGGACATATAATGTCAGGAATTGGTTATATGCTACCTTTAATTATTGGGGCATCACTAGTTGTGGCTATTCCAAAATTGATAGGGGTAGCGATGGGAATCAATAGTCTTGATGCTTATGCAACAAAAGATGGGTTCTTACACATCTTATATTTATTAGAGCAGGTAGGTTGGACAGGTATTGGCTTAGTTAATACTGTATTAGCTGGTTTCATTGCCTTTTCAATTGCTGACAAACCTGCTATTGGAGCTGGTTTAATTGGTGGGGCATTAGCTAGTAATACAAAAGCCGGTTTTTTAGGAGCTGTTATTGCTGCGTTTATCGCTGGATATATTGTAAAATGGGGTAAAGAACATATCAAATTACCTGATTCAATGCAGCAAATGATGCCGTTAGTTATTTTACCATTTTTAGCAACTGGTGCCGTTGCTATAATTATGGGAGTTATTCTTGCGACTCCACTAGCCTCAATTAATGATGCTTTAGTATCGTGGTTAAGAGATATGTGTAGTGGTGGAACTAGCCAATTGATCCTTTCATTAGTTTTAGGAGCAATGATTGCTTCAGATATGGGTGGACCAATCAATAAGTCAGCATGGATGGCTGGAAATGTTTTAATGACAGAAGGAATTTATCAACCAAATGTATATATTAATTGTGCTATTTGTATTCCCCCATTAGCATATGCAATTGCTACTGTAATTAAGAAAAATCGTTTTTCACCAAGTTTTAAAGAAGCCGGTAAAGGTAACTGGGTTATGGGATTTATTGGTATTACCGAAGGAGCGATTCCTTTTACATTAGTTAAGGCTAGCCGTTTAATTCCTATTAATATGATTGGTGGAGCTTTAGGAGCAGGAATCTGTTGTTTACTTGGAGCAACTGCTGATATTCCGCCAGTTGGAGGAATGTATGGATTTGTTTCAATCACTGGTGGTTGGGCTTATCTTGTTGGAATTATTGTTGGAGCTTTATTTATTGCAATTGTAGCACCAATGGTTGTTGATTTTAATGATGATAAAGATGAAGAAGAGACAATATCAGTTGATGATATTGAAATAGTAATTGAATAAAAAATAGGAAGATGAAAATCTTCCTATTAAATTAAAGGAGTTAATATGAAAAGAAAAGTACATGTGATCCCTCATTCACATTGGGATCGAGAATGGTATTTTACAACTTCAAGATCAAAAGTTTATTTAATGAAAGATCTTAAAGACGTTTTAGATACATTAGAGACAAATAATGATTTTAAATATTTTATGGTCGATGCTCAAGGTTCATTATTAGAAGATTACATTAAATGGATGCCACAAGATAAACAAAGAATTAAAAAACTTGTCAAAGCTAAAAAATTAATCATTGGACCTTGGTATACTCAAAGTGATCAACTAGTAATTTCTGGTGAAAGTATCGTTCGAAATATGTATTATGGAATGAAGTGTTGTGAAACTTTCGGAGAGTATATGAATGTGGGTTATGTTCCTGATTCATTTGGACAGTCAGGTAATATGCCTCAAATATATCGCCAGTTTGGAATTGAAGATACTTTATTTTGGCGAGGCGTTAGTGATGATATGGTCAAACATACCGATTATAATTGGCGTGGTGATGATGGCAGTGTTGTTTTTACTACCCAAATTCCTTTTGGTTATTATATTGGTGGAAATATACCTGAAGATGATAAAGCAAGTGATGAGTTTTGGCAAAAAGAATGTTTTGAAAAAGCAGGTAGCCGTAGTGCTACAAAACATATTTACTTTCCTAATGGATTTGATCAGGCTCCAATTCGTAAAAATCTTCCTGATTTGATTAAGAAAAGAAATGAAAAAGATCCTGATAATGAATACATTATTAGTTGTGTTGAAGACTATATTAAAGATGTAAAAAGTGAAAAACCTGATTTAGAAGAAGTGAGTGGTGAATTAGTAATTGCAAAGCATATGCGGATTCATAAATCGATTTTTTCATCACGAAGTGATTTGAAAGTGTTAAATACGCAAGTACAAAATTATGTTACTAATATTTTAGAACCGATGTTAACAATGTCGTATCATTTAGGTAATGATTATCCTCATAGTGCAGTTAGTGAGATTTGGAAATTGTTATTTGAAAATGCAGCTCATGATTCAATTGGATCATGTATTTCTGATAACGCTAATGAAGATGTATATATGCGCTATAAACAAGCTCGGGATATTGCGGTTAATTTAGTTGAGTTACATTCACGTTTGATTGCAACTAAAATCAAGAATAAAACTAATAATGAGATCACCTTAACATTATTTAATACATTACCAAAAAAACGTAATGATACAATTATTTTTGAAACATATTTACCAGCTGATAATTTTGCAATTAAGGATAATCATGGTAATCATGTTAAATATACTGTAATTGAAAAAACAGATCTTACTGACTATGTTTTATCACAAACAATTCGATTAAATCCTAGTAAAAATATCTATCTGCCTAGTGTAGTCTATCAAGCAAAGATTGCCATCGAAGCTAGAGATGTACCAGCATTAGGTTATGTGCAATATACAATTGATTTGGATGATAAATCTAATGACGATCTTCAAGAAATAACAAGCATGGAAAATGAGTATTATCAAATTACAGTTAATAAGCAAGGAAGTCTTGATATCTATGATAAACTAGCTGATTATCATTATCAAAATCAAGCTGTTCTTGTTGAAAATGGTGATGATGGTGACAGCTTCAATTACTCGCCGCCACGTCAGGATTTAGAAATATTTTCTATTAACAGTGAATTTGATTACCAGATAACTGGCTCTAGTCTTTATCAAAAGACAACGATCAATTATAAAATGGATATTCCTGCTGATTTACAAGAACGGGCTAAACAACAGACAAGTATTAAGTTACCAGTAACTTTAGAAGTGGTTTTAAGAAAAGGTTCAAATATAATTGATCTAAACGTACATGTCGATAATCAAGGATTATCACATCGTTTATGCATCTTATTTGATAGTGCGCTGACGACTAAATTCAATTATGCTGATCAGCAGTTTGGTTTGATCAAACGACCAAACACTTATGATAAAGAAATGGAGTTATATCTTGAAGGGTTAGAAAACCAGGAGAAGGCAGAAAAACCAAAAGAATTAGCTAATTGGGTCAATGATCAATCTACTTGGCAAGAACCACCAATATCAATTGAACCAACGCAAAGCTATGTTGCTCTTGCTGATAAAAATAGAGGAATTGCGGTTATTCCCCAAGGGGTTCGCGAATATGAAATCATTGGTGAGCAAGGAAATCAAATTAGATTAACATTGTTTAGAACATATGGTTTTATGGGTAAAGAAAATTTAGTTTATCGCCCCGGTCGAGCTTCAGGCGAAAGAATCATTGCAACTCCAGCTGCCCAGTTATTAAAAGAAATGGATTTTAAATTAGGATTTACAACTTTTAATTGTGATATTAATAATGCTAATATTGATACTTTAGCCAAAGAATATAACACCCCAATTGAAGTATATGAATACGCAGACTTTTTAAATGGCAGATTGATTTTTGCCCAAGAAGATGAGGAACAAATTTTACCAGTTACTAATTCATTATTTGAAAGTGAAAATAACTTAGTTGTTAGTGCAATCAAAAAAAGTGAAGATGGTGAAGGATATATAATTCGTCTATTTAATGGTAAAGATCATCAGGATATTGGTGATAAACTAACTTTTAATTTTGATATAAGTGAAGCATATTATACTAATTTAAAGGAAGAGAAGATTGAGCAAATAAATGTTGTTGATAATAGTGTAGTAATTAAACCAATATCACATTGTAAATTTATTACGATATTAATAAAATAATTATAATAAACCTATATAGAAAAGTACAATGATTATGATTGTAATTCTAATAGGTTTTTTTATTATAATCACATATTTTTTATTAGAGCAATGATTAAAAGTAATAGTAGGGAGTTGATTTTTAAGGGGCTAAGTTAATATATTTTTAAATATAAAATGGTAAAAATATTGATATATATTTTTTTATTAAGATATGAAAAGGGGGAAAAGTGCGTAAGTGAGAATAAAATTAATCAAAAAATAAAAACGTAAGTAATGAGGTGAAAAATGTAAATATAGACACTATAAATATTAGTATTAATCCTAAAAAAGACGCCTATTTAATATAGTATTAAACATAATTAAAAAATATTTTTACTAGAAAATAATAACAGTTAATTTTTGTTGTTATTAATGTAAGCGCTTTTGCTTATGAGATAAATATATATTATAATAAAAATATGTAAAAAAATGGAGAGTATAGAGATGGATGTATATGAAATAAAGATAAAATTATATTTATTGAAAGATATAAAAATTGAAGAAACACAGACTTATTTAGCATACTTTATTGATAGTGTAATGGTTAAAGATAATATGTTTTTAGGTATACATGAGACTAATCAGTATAAGTTTTATACTTTTGATAGTTTGTATCCTTTAGCTAAAAATGGGGTTTATCAAAAAGATAATTCGTATATGTTTAGAATAAGAACGTTAGATTATCAATTAGCTCAATATTTATATGATACTTTAGCTAAAAATCGGACTAAAGAATTTCAAGGTCTGACCGCTGAGGTTAAAATAATTAAACCAAAATTAATCAAAAAAATATATACACTTACACCAGTGATTTTAAAAACAGAGCAGGGATACTGGAAAAACAGCATTAAAACAGAGGATTTTGAAAAACGATTAAAAACTAATTTAATTAAAAAATACAAAGATATAACTGGTGAAGAAATTAATGAAGATTTTCAATTATATTATCAAATTAATTTTAAAAATAAGGTTCCGGTATCGAGAAAATATAAAGGAATTAAATTATTAGGGGATATGATTGAATTAGAAATTGCGGAAAATGATAATGCTCAAAAATTAGCAATGTTAGCTATTGGAGCAGGCTTATTGGAGATGAATGCGCGAGGGTTTGGTTTTGTTAATTACATATATTATTGAAAGGAGGTTATATAATGCTTGATGAATGTTTACGAATTTTTAAGCAAGAGCTTAAAGATAATACAAATTTAGTTTTAAATACAATAATTTTGGCTGACGGGGATTATGTTTTAGTACATAGCGACGGTACTTATGATGTTGAAAAAATTAAATATTCAAAAAAGGATCATTGTTTAATTGAAAAGCCAGAAGATGAAATATATGATAAATTATGTTTTTATGATTATCAAAGTCAGTTGGTGAGTATGAATAAACCACAAGATCCAGGGAAAACGATTCATTCAAATAACTATTTATCATTATTTGTAAAAAAGGAAAGTTTTAATAATGGTAAAATGAATGATGAAGCAATTGAAAGATACTTCAAGGCCTTAGAAAATCCCCAAGACAAATATAAAGGTAAAGATTTACAGATGTATAATTTTATAAATGATAATATTAGTGAGATTGATCAAGAAAGATTGTTACATAATAAGCAATGGTTAAAAGAGCATATATATAATTTAGAAGGCGTTGATTATAATGAGAAGGATTATTTAAAAATCTTTTTTGAAGTAGATGACCAATTATATATTGATGAAGGAAATCGTTATCTTTTAACTAAGATATTTAATTGTAATGATTATAATGTTTATGATAACGGCACGGTTTATGGATTACCTAATTATAATTTGCAATTAAATGCAAAGAAGCCTTTTTTAGAGAATAAAACCCGGATGCATAAAATTCCATATATGGTTTCCTTAGAAGATGCCTTATTACAAAAACAGTTTTTTGATTATTTGTTAAATCGAGTAAGTACTGGTAAGAGCAATGTATACATAAATGAAGACGATGATAAAAGAATCTATTGTTTAGATAATACTGAAAATATAGATAAGGGATTTAATGGATTTTATCTTAAAACTAAAAAAGGTAAAGAATTAGAAATACACTATATGGATGTTGTTACTGATTATAAACAATATCTAAATCCTTTATTTGATTTTGAAAATGTTATTGGTGCTTTAGACGACGAATGTTATCGAGAATATAAATATCGTAATGACGTTGAAAAATTAATTAATAATATTTTGTTTTCTAAGTATTTAATTAATAATTATTTTACCGCTCCAGATGATATAAAAGGTATTAAAACAGATAGTGTTTACAAGAGTAATCTTTTAACCTGTAGGAATGCAATTTTTGCTTGGACACGTGCTGGAAGAGTTGATAATATTGGATATATATTACCAAAAGCAGCATTAGGGGTTGTAATTAATTCAATTAGAAAAGAATATATAAGATTAGCTCAAAAGCAGTTAAATCTTTATTTTGCTTTAGATAAATATTTTAATAAACAGGAGAATAATATGGAAAATGTAAGAGAGAGCTTGCGAACTAAAATAAATAGCGAGCATCAAAATGTAATTGAAAATGATTTAGAGTATAGCTTTGCGGTTGGTCAAGCACTAGCTTATCTGCAATCAAAAAGTAAGGCTAAAAATAAAACTCAGGATATTATTAATCAATTTATTGTTATTAGAAATGATCGGGTTTTAAAAATAAAATTAAAACAGTTTTATCGGCGGTATAATTACAGTTTATTTGTAGGGAAAACACGGTTTAATTATATGTTTTCGATGATTATGGAATATCTTGATGTAAATAAAATTGATCAAGGGATGTTATTAGCTGGATATTTAGGAGAAAATTTAATTTATGAAAAAGGAGAAAAGGAAAATGGATAAAAGAGTATATGGAGTAATTGGAATATCATCAATCATGGCAAATTGGAACGCTGATTTTTCTGGCTATCCAAAAAGTTTATCTGATGGAACGATTTTTGGTAGTGATAAGGCTTTAAAATACCCAATGAAAAAGATGTGGGATAATGAAGGTAAAAAAGTTTTATATATGAAATCAATGAAATTTTCACCACAGAAAGATGGCACTGTAACATTAGTACCTAATTCATTAAAAGAAAGATATGAAAAATTATTTGATGTTGATGATTTAGGAAAATGTAAAGATGCTAAAGAAGTATTGTCTAATTTAATGAGTGCGGTTGATGTTAAAAACTTTGGAGCAACATTTGCAGAAGCTAAAAATAATATCTCAATTACTGGTGCTGTTCAGTTTGGGCAGGGAATTAATAAATATAGTGAAAGTGTAGCTGAAGAACAACAAATCTTATCACCATTTAGAGATAGTTCAAAAGATAAAGAAAAAGATGAAGAAGCAAAAAATTCAACTTTAGGTACTAAGATCGTTAGTAATGAAGCGCATTATTTCTATCCTTTTTCAATTAATCCTAGTGCTTATAAAGAATTTGTGGCTTTAGGAGTCACAGATGGCTACACTGAAGAAGATTATTTAAATTTTAAAAGAACGGCTTTAGTAGCAGCAACTTCTTTTTCATCAAATGCTAAAGAGGGATGTCAAAATGAATTTGCTTTATTTGTGGAAACTAAATTGGATACATATTTACCAAATTTAAGCGAGTATATTAGTTTTGAAAAAGCAGATATTAATAAAATTAAAATTGAATGTAACATGTTAAATGAATTAGAAGATATTTTAAATATTGAAATTTATTATAATCCTGAAACAACAGTTTTAGAATCTAATTTACAAAAAGCAAAAACTTATAACCTGATTACTAAAAAAGAGGTGTAATATATGCAGGCACTTAAATTTACTTTAAGTGGTAAAACAGCTTTTTTTAAGCGTCCGGAGGTCAATACATATTATTATTTTACTTTTGGTAATATTCATAAAGTTGCGCTATTAGGAATATTTGGGGCAATTTTAGGTTATCAGGGCTATAATAATACGATTGAACTACCAGAGTTTTATCAAAAATTAAAAGATATCAAATTATCTATTTTGCCTCATAATGAAAAAGGTTATTTTTCAAAAAAAATACAGTATTATAACAACTCGGTTGGTTATGCTTCCAAAGAACAGGGTGGTAATTTAATTATAAAAGAACAATGGCTAGAAGATCCTTGCTGGAATATTATTGTTTTATTAGATAATGAAGAAGCAAACAAACTTGCTCAAGCTTTAATTAATCAAAAGTGTGTTTATATACCCTATTTAGGTAAAAATGATCATCCTGCTAATATTACTGATCCTGTAATTATTGATTTAGAGAAACGTAATATTGATGAAGAGTCTTTGGCTTGTTTATTTCCTAAGGGAGCTTTTGAAGAAGCTGAAGATATTGATATTGATTTTTATAAATATCAAGAAAGTTTACCAGTTGGATTAAATGAAAAAACGGGATTGTATGAGTATGTGACTTTTATTCATACTAACCTTTATATGGATGAAGGCAGTGTATATAGTTTTGATGAAAAAAACATTGTATTTTATTAACCCGCTATTAAGCGGGTTTTATTGAAGGGAGAATATTATGGATATCGATAAATATCTAGTTTCGCTAGAAAAAATAATAATTAATATTGATCAGTGCTATGGACATAGAGATGATGATCATCAAGAAACAATTAATGAACATATTCAATTATGCACGAAATATTTAAAAGAGATATTTAAATTAAAGAAATTGGATTCAATTTTAAAATCTTTTAACATTTCTTTAGGCAAAGGGTTATCAGATGAAGGAAAAGAAATGTTTAATAAACTATTTTTTAATACAATTACCTTTCATGATACAGGAAAAATAAATCCGGTTTTTCAAAATGATAAAATGAATAATCCAGTAATGAATTATTTAAATCCACCTAAAAATTTAGAATCTGATCATTCAAAATTATCGGCATACATCTATTTAGGACATTATTTAAATAAATTAAAAGAACTAAAAAAAAGTGATCGTAAAATATTAAAGACGATTGCTTATATAAATGCATTTGTGATTTCTCGACATCATAGTAAGATTGATGATTTTAGAACACGCTTTATTGATAAGTTTGATAATGATGATGAATTAGAAAAAAGAATTATCGATTGGGTTAATAGTGATGAATTTACTCAATTGTTTAATGATAGTTTTAGTTTTACTCCTTTAAAACTAAAAGGACGTAATAATTTATTTGAAGAGTTGAGAAAACAAAATATTAACAAACAAATAGATCTATATGTCTATGTTAGATTCTTATATTCACTTCTGGTTTTTTGTGATTATTATGCAACAAGTGAATTTTATGGTGATAATAGAAATAATGTAATGCTTAAAGATGCTTATTTTAGTGAAATCATGGAACTATATGATAATAGTGAATTAGTTACAAAGATTAGAAAAAACGATATTGGTGAAGAAAAAATCAATGAATTAAGAACGAAGATATTTTTAGACGCAGAAAGAAATATACTCAAAAATTTAGATAAAAATATATTTTATTTAGAAGCTCCAACCGGAAGTGGTAAAAGTAACACAGCATTAAATCTTAGTTTACGTTTAATTGAAAATGATGATAGTTTGAATAAGATAGTATATGTGTATCCTTTTAATACATTAGTAGAGCAAAATCTAGCATCGTTAAATAAAATTTTTGGTAATAGTAAGGCTATGAATAATATTGCTGTCGTTAATTCTACAACCCCATTAAAAAAGGATGAAGATGAAAACTTTTCGGGTGAATATCAAAAAGCATTATTGGATCGCCAATTTTTAACTTATCCAATTATTTTAACGACCCACGTAGGTCTGTTTGATACTTTTTTTGGAAATAACCGAGAATCAGCGTTTGGCCTATGTCAATATGCAAATTCGGTAATAGTCTTAGATGAAATCCAAAATTATCGAATTGAAATATGGAATGAGATAATCATTTTCTTAAAAGAGTTTGCTAAAATTCTTAATCTAAAAATAGTTATCATGTCAGCGACATTACCAGATTTAGAGTTACTTACAGATGATCGTAGTAATTCAGTTTCATTAATAACAAATCCTCAAGAATATTTTTTAAATCCAATTTTTAAAGATCGAGTAAAAACAGATTATAGTCTAATAAATGTAGAAAATACTGAAGAATCGTTATTAAATCATGTTTTAGAGATGAATAAATTAAAGAAAAAAATAATGATTGAGTTTATTGTTAGAAAAAGTGCAGAAAAGTTCTATCGTCAATTAAAAGAGATAGAATTAGATTGTGAAGTTTTATTTATTAGTGGTTTTGATAGTGTATTAGAAAGAGAAAAAATCATTAGTACTGTTAAAACTTCAAAACATCTTATTTTAGTAACGACCCAGGTAATTGAAGCCGGTGTCGATATTGATATGGATATCGGTTATAAAGATATATCTAAACTTGATAGTGAAGAACAGTTTATGGGAAGAATAAATCGCTCATGTAAAGAAGATGGAAAAGGAATAGTATATTTCTTTAATTTAAATAAGGCAACCAATATTTATAAGGGGAATGAACGTGTTGCACAGAAAAATTTAACATTGTTTAATGATGATATGAAAAAAGTATTGTTAAAAAAGAACTTTAATTATTATTACCAAAAACTTCTTAAGACTCTAGCAAATAGAGCTGAAAAGCCTGGGGAAAAGAATGTTCCCGATTTTTTTAGAGATAACGTTGCCTGTTTAGATTATCAGGCAGTAAGTAAACGAATGGAATTGATATTAGATACTAGAGACAGAGTAACGATATTTTTAGGAAGAACGGTAATTAATATTGATGGGGAAGAATTTGATGGTAAAGCTATTTGGAATCAGTATGTAGATTTATTGAAAAATAATGAAATGGATTATGCTAAAAAAGTATATGAGTTGTCAGTGGTTAAAAGTATGATGAATTATTTTATGTATCAAGTTATTAAAAAAAATCAATTTGATTTCAAAGAACAGGTTGGAGATATTTATTATATTGAAAATGGTGATGATTATATTTTAGATGGTAAATTGAATACTGCTCTTTTTGAAACTGAGGATGAGTTATTTATATAGAGGTAAGAATATGGAAGTAAATGGAACATTAATAAATTATTAC